>Ga0307516_10000714_pt1 | contig 45167 bp, 56 predicted proteins | sample 19_EM_MG_FD_203310 | JGI IMG/M metagenome (GOLD analysis project Ga0307516, IMG submission 203310) | Populus trichocarpa ectomycorrhiza microbial communities from riparian zone in the Pacific Northwest, United States - 19_EM | ecosystem: Host-associated > Plants > Roots > Unclassified | place... | reverse complement strand
ATTTTTTTTCTAAAAAAATTATATAATATTATTTTAATTAAAAAAAAAAAAACCCCCCAAAAAAAAAAAAAAAAAAATTTTAAATTTAACAAAAAACCCCCCCCCCCCCCCCCCCCCCCAACAACAACGCCAGCCGCGCATCGCGACTACTTCTTCTCGCCCAGCTCCACGTCCGGCTCCCCCGAGGCCACGGCCCGGTACCCGCCGCGCTCCGCCTCCTTCGTCTCGCGCAGCCGGTCCTTGCCGACTCCGTAGATGGTGCTGCCGCCGAGGATGCAGGCCATGCTCCAGATCCTGCCGGCGGTGACGCTCTCGCCGAGGATGATGACGGCGAGCGCGCTCTGTGCGACGCCGCGCGCCGCGGTGACGATCATGTGCGTGGTCGGACTCGTGACGGCGATCTGCAGGAACGTGGCCAGGGTCAGCAGGAACGACGCGAAGCCGGTCATGACGGCGGCGCGCACGAACTGCGAGAACACCGCCGGCGTGGTTGCGGCGAGCGCGTCCGTCTCGCCTGAGAGCAGCAGGATCGGCGCGTACAGCGCCAGCTGCATCGTCGACGACATCCACACCAGCTGCCACATCCCCTCGTCGCCCTTGCCCAGGAACTTCTTGACCACGACGGACTCGACCGCGGTGGTGAACGAGCTCCCGACGCCCAGGAAGAGGCCCTTGTACGACGTCAGCATCTTGCGGATGTCGGTCACCATCCCCGTGCCGAAGCCGAGCATGATCACGGCGCAGCCGGCGAGCGAGAGAGGCGGATTCGTCGGGCGCGGTCGCAGGATCAGGTACGAGAGCAGCAGCGTGAACGGCAGCAGCAGGCCCCGCGCGATCTGGTAGAACGACGCATTGACGGCGGCGAGACAGAGCGTTTTCGCGAGGATTCCGACGAGACGCGCGCAGCAGAGCGGGAAGATGGCTTTCCATGCCTGCGATGGGCTCCAAGTCAGCACGAGCAGGGAGAGCAACGGGGGCCGATGTGATTGGGGGGGGACTACAGAAAGCGGCCTGCGAAAGCGGATCCACCCCAACGGCCTGCCAATGGCGGTCAGGAGGATGACTTGGACGGTGGTTTGCAGCGCCAGCAGCGACACCGGAAGCTCAACGCCGTTCAGCGCGGATTTCGAGATGAGAGTTACGCTGATTGCGCATGTTGAGTGGAACAGGACGGTTGCAGCGACCTTCAATCTCGACGGCGGCGGCGGAGGTGCTCGTTGTAACGTCTGTTGCACGACGGGCTCCGGCATAGCGCTCGTCAGGGGGAGTAAGTAAGGGGATGCTAACGAGGGACGATAGGTAGGATGATGAGTGAAGACGGCAAGGTCTGGTCGTCGGTTGAAGGATTCAGCTCGCGATAAAGGAGGTTCGCCCTTACTAAGAGCAGGCAGCTAAAATTATAGCAGTTAGATACGCGGAAAGGTGAAACCGGGACTCACACACAGCGCAGGAGTTGAACTCAACTCGACCGACACTCCTTTCTAGACCATCGCTGCATAGGGCATGTGGGAACGCAACGAAACATAAGCATTGGCACGCCATCTCGTTGGTCTCCAGGACGTGCCGCTGTGTCTTGGCCACCACGCACGTGGGAGATTAAGTAAATACAGTACCAAGAAGGGAGGGGGTTTTACATATTGCTGCGGCAATGAGGCGGCCATTCGGTGGGAATTTTAGTCTCTTGAAAACGTAGTCCGGAAATGTCGAGTTCTACTCTATACAATTGCGGTATTCGCGTGGCATTCTCCCTTATGTTTACTGTATTTGGGTAGCGTGTTCAATACTTCGGCAGCATTGAAATACAGGATCATGATCATCTGAACTGCGGAAATATTACAGCGACTGTACCGTTACCATTGTGATACGGAAATTCAGGGATTTTGGTGTAGGGAATGAGCTTTGTACACCCCACATTCGAGCCAAAGCTTTGAACTTTGCTACAATGCGGAGGACCAAAGGCCCGAGCCCACAGATACGCAGCCGGTGCCCCAAACACTTGCCTCTAATGCATAGGATCGAACATGAAGGGCATTTTATGGTGACTGATCTAGTTCCTGGTCCTGCGCCTGAGACAAGAGGCGGAGGGCCACAAAACCGCTCTTTCTTAACCTAATATTTATGTATGGATGCAATCCTGATGGCAGGGCAAAAGCATTTAGATGTGGTGTGAACTACCTACGAATGTTTTGGCCTCTTATCGCAGGTCCAAGTTTCGACAGGCAACTTGCATGGCGGGGTAATCCGACACGTGAGCAGAAGAAAGACCATCAGACTTGTTGAAGAGCTATGTACTGGTTGTTGTATGTACTGGTTTTGGATTTCGCGCGCTTGAGCCTTAGAGTTTGTTGAGGACACGATTGCGTCAGGCGTCTCGCTTAATCCTTCGCCAAGTCCGTCATCACTCATCACTACGCTAGCGCTCTTTAATAATAAATTTCTTTCACTCAGGGTCTGGAAGGAAAAGTCTGAGCCTCCGACGATTGTGCCTAACTCTGCTCGACACAGATGTTCAGTAGTGATTTCCTGATGGCTCGGAAGTTGCAAATGTTTTTATATCTGCGGTTGCTGAGTGAGAATGGTACCTACTGCTGAACAGCACTTGAACCGGAAGCACGCCCAACCCGTAGCATTACCAACAATCTTGTAATCTACTAGGATTGAGAATATCCGAAAAGGCTTCCAATGCCAGTACCGGTACGGCAACATTACCGCAATTTTGTCGGTGTTACTGCTGTCGTTTAGTTCTTGCAGTTTGGTGATTACCAAAAGCAGATACTGCGATTGTGATACGTACGATATTGACACGGTTGCTGTTTGAATCTCCCCTTGGTCAGATGGCCGTACTAAGTCGCCCGGTATGTATCGACAACATTTCCCTTCAACTGCGGTCGTTGCAGGAAACTGGCTGTCGACAGAGTGTGTCAAGCAAGGTCAAAGCTGCAACCGTTATGCACCGGCATCCAAGTGGTTATGGCATCTGACAAAAGCGGTAGCACGCTCGTCCCGACTCCTTCCGACGAAAGGATCCGTTTACACTCCGGGCCACTCCTCCGAAACACTGGCGGTCCCATCGAAGCACCGTGACTGCCTTCTTTTCCGCGCGATTGTCCATCACCGCGGCCAGCAAGCTTCGACATCGTGGGTGGTAGCCGTCGTCTGTTAACTGACTCCGGCTCTGCGGCGATGGAAGGGCCCAGAGACTTCCCCCTTTGGTGGTGCGTGGAAATGGCGCTGGGGGGGTTGGCGCTCTTTTCTGGCCACGATCTGGGTCTACCCTCTGGTATTGTGCTGACGGAACCGACAAGTCAGTCCGTGCTGGCTTTGCGGTCCGGGCTTGGACCGGTTCTTCACTCTACATACGGCCGGCGGTTTACACTCTGGGACGGTCACAGAACAGAGTACGGTTGCGGGCGCGAACGCATCCGGAGGAGGAGAGGGAGACGGATGGCAGCACGCGAAGTCCGGATTGCGGAGCGAAGGATTGCGTGAATCAAAGTACAACACAGACACCGACATCCCTCCCCCCCCCCCAGGGCACTATCGATAGCGCTCCCTCCTGCGGTCGAGCCGCTCGCACACCGCCTCGAGGGCGGTCTGCAGGTTAGTGCGGTCCCTCCTGAGGCGGTCGTTCTCCGCCTTGAGGAGCTGGTTCTCCTCCTTGAGGCGATCGATCTCGCGTCGCTGCAAGCGCTCCTTCTCCTCGAGCCGGTGCGCGCGGTCGCGCTCCCTCTCGGCGTTCCTGCGCTCCAGCTCGCGGCGCGCCAGCATGTCCTCCTCGACGATCGCGCGCTGGGTAATGTCGACGCGCTGCTCCTCGGGCGTGCTGCTGCGGTACCGTCGCGACAACGGCGACAACGGCGGCGGCGGTGGCGGCGAGAAGCGATAGCGGTAGTAGGGCGATGACATTGTCTCGGTTTGTGGGAGGAGGTGGAAGAACGGTCGATGCGCTGATTCGAAAGCGCGAGGTGCGAGTGTCGAACTTTGAGACTTTGACTTCTGGTGGTGGGTGGAGGGGGGGTGATATCTGGTGCACCGAGACGGGGACGAGGTGCACTACACGGAGGGGGGGGGAAGGCGTTTCCGTCTGCCAGGTCACCGCACTCCTTAAATGCGGCCCGTCTGCGAGTCCGCGCGTTGGCAGTTGGCATCGGACAAACGGCCGTCTGCGAGTAGCCGTCCGGGGGGAGGGGGATCAGACGTGGCTTCCTGCAGCGTGCTCGCTGCGACGGCAGGCAGGGCCTACAGCGCAAATGGTGGAGAGACCGGTCCCCGTTTGGCTGCGAGCATGGGACACGCCTCTCTCCGTCTACCACCAGCTGGGCACACACGCACACAGACACCAGGAGCCAACGATTCACGATTGCGGACGACAAGACCCCGATGCATGTGATTTCCCACTACTTACACCCCCCCCCCCCCCCCCCGGATCCGTCCTACTCCCCGCGCCACCTGCGGAAGCTGCCGCCGTACCTGGCGAGCTCCTGTCTGCATTCGCCAAATTCGTGTTCGATGACCACGCGCTCGGCGCGGAGGCGCTGGACCTCCTCCTCGAGGGCGCGCTTCTGCTGCAGCAGCCGGCTGATGTTCTCCTCGAGACTGCGGATCGCCTGGCTGTAGCCGTGCTGTGGCGGCGGCGGAGGCGGCGGAGGCGGAGTCGCTGGTACGACGACAGCGGCGGCGGAGGGAGTGGCGCGGTAGCTGCGGTATATACCCCCCGGCGGCGGCAGGTGGATCCGGAGCGTGGTCGGGCCCTCGCTGCTCGAACTGCTGCCACGTCGGCGCGAGGGGTAGGACGTGTGGTGGTGGGACATGGAGAACCGTCTTGCCCCGTGTGTGTGCGTGTGTGTGTGTGTTTGTGTGTGGATGCTTGAATGTTTTGAATGCGGCCCTGCGAGGAAGGGAGGGGGGGACAGATGGGGTTTATAACCAATCTCTTCTGCGGGGCCGCGGGTGCTGTCGGTGCAAACGACACGATGCTCGGAGCGATAGAGCTGTCGTCCCTGATGCCGTGGCCCACTGCGGTCGCAGCCACGGTTCTGACATCGTGGCCGGCCTGTTTCTTCCCGAGAGGGGAAGGGGCACGTGTGGTCATTGGCTATGACTCGTCGCTTGTGGCTGTCCTCTGCCGCTTCCCGCGCCACAACAAGCTGCCCGAAGACTGGGGTTGGGCAGTGGACGGAGACCGTTGGCTGTACTCTACATCGCGTGCGGTTAATAAAAGAAAGCCGCTTCCCGCACCCAGCGTGGCCACGATGTTTTGTTGACAACAAGCCACTCCCCCCGTTCAAGATCACCGATGTCGAGCCGCGAACTGCTTCTCAAATCGGCTTTCGTTCTTGTTGGCCTCATCGATTTTTTGCTTTGGGTTCAACCATCCAGCAAAATAAAATAAAAAATAAAAAAAAATAAAAAAAACAAAGCATGAACCGGTCCAGGCCCATTTCCCATTCCCTATTGTAAACCTAGAAAGTCCCCCCAAAAATATGAAAATAAAATAAAAAATAAACTCCATAATACAGTCAAATAAAAAGAGTAGGTTAAAAAAAAAAGTAATATCTGCGCCAAACGACCAAAAAAACGAATGTGCCCCCAGAGCCCGCCTGCTTCAAAGCGACCGAACGATACATGTACATACATATCATACAAACGCGCCCCCAAATTAACACCACTGCCCCACCAACCACTAACTCCCCTTCCTTCCGGGCTCGAGCCTATCCATCTCCCTTTCAACATCTCCCTTGATCCTCTCCAGGATCCCGCCAAGTCCCTCTCTCCACTCGTCCTCGATCATCCCAACCTTCTCCTTCAGGTCCTCGGTCAGCCGGCGTTCCTCGCGCCTGCCGTCGTCGTCGTTGACCGCCTCCGCCCTGGCTCGGGCAAGTGCGCTCTTGACACCGTGGAGAAGACAGAGCAGTCCCTCCCCCTCTTCCACGCCTAGACCCCTCATCGCCCCTTCCGTCTCTGCGATCTTTCGCTCGAGGTACCTCATGGGCTGCTGCACCCACTCTGGGTGCTCCGGCGACTCTTCGGGCGGGATCATGGGCACGATGTTCTCGAGGTTCTCCGGGATCTTCTCGAGACACTCCATGACCAGCGGCGCAACCTCCCAGAACCGCGAGCGCGCCTCCTCGACGCCGAGTGTAACCTGGTTCTCGACGAAATCCATGAACTGCTCATGGCGGAGGATCTTTTGCTTGTTGAATTCCGCGAGGCGTGTCGCCGCGTCCTGGACGAAGAATGCGGACGTGGACTGGAAGCGGCTCTGGTCGCGTGCGCTGCGCAGCGGTCCGAGCGTGAGTGATTTGTAGCGGTCATTGCGTTCCGTGAGCATCTCGAACACGTGTTGGTGCAGTGTCTCACGGACGTCGAAAACCCATTTGAGGGCGGTGAGGTATTCCAGGAGCTCTGGCTGTTCCTCGGAGTCGGCAGCAAGGTTGGGATTTCGCGCTTTGATGAGCGCGATGAGATCTGCGTAAGCGGCTGTGGCAGCGCTGATGCGCTCGTGGAGATCACGGTGTGCGGGAGTCACGACTTCCGTGTCGAATGCTTTGAAATCCTTCTCCTCGGCTTCGTGATTGATTTTTGTCTCCTCGCGCTCGAAGTCGAGGTTGAGCCGTTCCATTTCGTCGTAGTGGAGATCGCCGCGGGAGTAAAGGCGCTGGATCCGCTCCGCTTGACTGATACGGCGGCGCTGCGACTCGGTTGCGAACACGTCCTTGGTCTTGCCTGTCTTCTCGGCGAAACGCTGTTGCAGACCCTTGAGCATGGACAGGTCGTTGAGGGTGCGGACCAGATCGCGGAAAACATCAAGGCGCGGATGGCAGTTGTTGATGGCGGGGTACTCCCTGGGCCAGACCGGAAGGAGGGTGAGCAACGGAGCGATATCGAGGCTTGTCTTGACGGTGCCACCTCTCCGGGCAACCCTGCTGCGCGAAGTGCCCGGAGCCCGAGATCTACTGCGCGATCCACCCTTGCGGTCCGGAGGATAAGCAGCCAAGTTGAGGTAAGACGCGGCATCATGCATGGTGCCTGACGCATAAGCAGAACTCCGGGGGCTATTTGCCAATTCCGCGATCTCCTTCAAACTCTGGCGGGGGTTCTTATTGAACCTTCTGCTGCGTCGTGGGTATGCGGAGCCATACACACTGTCGTTGTCGTCGGAGCGGACGATCTCGGATACGGAACACGACCCACCGTCGTCATTCGAGTTCTCCCACCACCTCGAACTGGCGCGGCCGCGAGAGGACTCTTCCTCTGCGACACGTTGCTCGTAGGCTGACATCGCGGAGGTGGGGAAAGAGGCGGCAGTTAGGTTTTGTCCCCACCACTGCGTACCCGGACGCGGCTTCTCCTCCGGCGGCGGCGGCGCCATATCGATATCTCCATCCTGATCTTCACTCTGGCGCATGACGGGCGAGACCGGAGTGAGGTTGTTGCGCTCATCCATGGCAATCCTGAGGATCTTGACAACCCGTTTCACGTCCATAGGATTGGCTTGCGGGTATAGCGACTGTCTGACCTTGCATTCCTTCTCGACAAAGTGCAAGAACACGCGGAGCTTGTCGGCATCCGTTGACGCATGATCTTCAGCCCGCAGCATCTCCTTGTACCGGCGTCTTGTCTGGTGGATAAAATCCTCAGGTTCTTCCGGTTCCTTGCCGGTGTCCTTCCTGCTCGGGCCTTCGCCATTCGTTTTGAGTGTCGCAGTAGATTCACGGCTGTTCATATCGGGCGATATTGGCGATGACTGCTGTGGCGGCGGTGTTGGAAGTTGCGGACCACGGCCCAGATCTTGCGTGACGAGTTGTGGTCCGACGGGCTTTCTGCGGACAGTGGAACCGTTCGGGCCAGGGTTCGAATCGCGGTACACTGTGCACGTGGGGCTCGGTTCCGACTCACTAACGCCCTCAAAAATGACACTGTCACGTTCCCTTATCAATTCTAGAGTGTGGGGGGGAGGCGACAACTGCGGCGGGGCGACTTGGGCGCCATTAGCGTTCGGTAAGCAGGATCGGCCTGCGCTCGAGGACATACCTCTGGCGGGGGTTAGAACTCGCGGCGACGCCGAGAAGGATTGCAGGCTTGGCAATGTGGCTGCCCTCCTGGGCGATTCCATCGAGTCTTTCCACGGATTGTTGTCTTCCCTCTTCCGCCTTTCCCGTTCCTCCTCGTGCCGTGGGCTCGCCCTCTGTCTACCGCTATCTTCCTGCTGTTCCATCTTCCGCTTCGGCGGGATAACCGGGGGAGGAGAGACTGAAGGAAGTGTAGGGACCTCGGGCACCTCCGGCACCGGTGTGTTCTGCCTACTCGCTATGATGCCCTGCCTCAAGCTCAACGGTCCGCTAACGGTTCTTTGTCGTTGCATGAGTTGCTGAATCCTGGTCAAACTCTCCGACCGCGGTGGTGGGCCAGGTGGCGGCGGGGGGACGCCGTTGGTGGTACGCGTCTGGCTGTCGCCTCGGTTCACCGCCGGTGGCATTGGTGCGCTCATCGATGCGCTCCTACTAGCCGCCGGCGGGGGGCCCGGAGGTGGAGGAGGAACACCAGTTCCATTGGACGATCGCATCTCCGGAGGTGCGGACGGGTTCCGGTGCACGCTTGGGGGGTTCGGGTTGCGAGATACCTCCTCGGGGAAGGACGTTTGCTGCAGCCCGCTCGGCGCGTACGGCCCCTGCCCTTGCCCAGTCGGTGGTGAATATCCTCTCCTCCGGATTGGCGACTGCCAGCTTTGGGGTCCATCACTCGGTGTCATTGGGGTAGTCGCCCCCGTCGATCCACCGTTGGGATATCCGTTGAAACTTTGCTGACTGGTGGCTGTCAATGGCGTGGGCTGTTGGGACGAGTTATTATTATTCGGTGAAGAAGGCGTCTGGTTCTGTGTCCAGGTCGTTTGTCGTTGCTGCGGCGGGGAAACCTGCAATCCAGGACCACGCGAGGACTGCGGGGGCGAGAGAGGACCGGAACCGCGCGCTGAGTGCGGAGGCGAGTACGGAGGTGGCGGAACTTGTTCGGTCAGCTTCCTGCCCTCGATGACGGAAAGAGGAATGAATCATAGCCGGAAGAATGGCCGCATCGTTCGGAATTGGGATATTGGGAATTCGAATACTGGCAGAATGCACAGACAGATAGTTCGCGTCGACACGAGGAATCCTGGGAAAAAGATGGCATTTAAAGAAAGATCGAGCACTCTACCTTCCTCGTCCTGCTGTCGAGGGACAAATGAGCCTCCATTTCCAGACAGCTGTCCGTACGTCTGCGGATTGTACTGTCGTCCAGCGCCACCATCCTCGCCGCGCGTCCTCATGGGACTCGGGCTCGGTCTCCTCAGACTACCGGGGCCCACTGCATTCGTCGCCGCCGAATACAGCGCCGGATTGTACCTGTTGCCGACGAGCGGGAGTGGTGCCGGCGGCGTGCGTGAACGCGCACGACTGAAGATGGAGGTCGCGGGGGAGATACCTCGCCGCGAGGTTGGAGGAGGGGCCACAGCCTGCTGGAACGCGTACTGCGATGCCATCTCTATATGAAATATAGAGATGGGAGAGGGGGGGGGGGGGCGTGGAGGGAGGAGATCTCTCCGACAGCTCTGCACCGTCGCACCAGATGATGTGATTGGCGACGCTGACCGCTTGTTCTTCCGGGCGGAGAGGAGTAAAGTCGAGAGCCGTGAGGCGGTGCTGCTGCTCTGCTCTGCTGTCGCAATTCCGGATCAAGTGGCCATTCGCGGGACCGAAGAAGCGTTTCCTGGAATCCTCTTTCGTTTCGGCTTCGCGATGCAGTTTCTCGACACACAGACTCGATTCGACACGGGGGGTGGAACGCAGCGCAATGAGGCTGTGCGGGAGTGTGGAGGGCGGGTGTGGGGGGTAGGAGAGAAGAAGATCGAGGACGGTCAAAAGAGAATGGGACGTATTTTTTTTTTCTTGCAATGGAACAGAAGGAAGAAGACACGCACGTAAAGGGAAGACGGGACCCCGCCACTCACGCAGACAGAAGCAAGCAAGAGCGCGGGAGCAGGCAACTCGGACAGAAACCAATCGCTCCTCTCGGAGAGTAGCCCACAAGTCCACACCATCTGCTGCCATGGATTTGTTGTTTGTTGCCCTGCTGCTCTCGAGTCAGTAGGAATCTAAAAATAGCCGCTGGTTGGTGGTGGGGGGACGACCCAGATTCTACATACATAGATAGGGGGAAAGTTCTGTATGCGCCGCGGGTATTAATAGCGGGCCAACCAGAGGGACTGCTTGACGCCCGCTACCATAATTAGCCCCCTTCTCCTAGAAGGATGCACGAGAAATCGACTGCATCGGATGCACGGGTGCATATGTATGTGGAGTGGCAGCATCAGCAGCAACCAGGCAAAACCCCCGGATTCTTTTTCGCCCAGCCATGACGCCCCGGGGCAGCCGTGTCAACGCTGCTCCCTTCGTCGAATGACCTTCCCCTCCGGCGGAAGAGCCGCAGGGTGACAGCTCGTGATCCCTCCAGATTGCAGTCTCCTTGGCTTGGCCCTCGCTGCGCACAGGTCCTCACAGGTCGCTAGTCTGCAAGCCCGGCACGGCCAAACCCGCTTCGTCGCTCGGCGGCAATCCACATATCTCGGTTCTCGAGCACTCTCGGGGAAGCGACGCTGGGGCGGGGCCAAGACGGACGGAGCCGAGCATGCGAGGACCCCCCAGCAGTTCCATCGCAACGACGGCCGTGGTGTTGTTTTTCGTTTCGCGGAGCGCATGAGTTGGGCGAAGACTGGTTAGCTCTGGTGGCGAAATGCGGTGGCAGAGCAGTTGCTAGACCCAGCTCCCGGAACCGAATAGCCGTGCTCGCTCCACGAAGCTGGGTCCGGGCGGAGACGGAGCGACGTCCAGCCTCATCCGTCTCGACCCGGCTAAGCCCGTCAGAACGGAATAGCGTGGTGCCATCCCGTCCCGCCTCCAGCGGCGCGGAAGACAAAGAGACGGCAAACTCCGCACTCTGGATAACTACCGCAATCCGCGCCCAGTTGTGAAGCCTCGCCAACACGGACATCGTCGGAAATGCAGCTTCCAACTCTCTCTCTCTCTCTCTCTCTCGTGCGCCTGGAAACTGGAAAGGAAGGGCGGTCGTTCAGCCCACTTCTCTGCTAGCACGGTATATAGCCTTGCGTTGGCGACAATGGGTTATTTGGGGATATGCAGAACCTTCGCTGCTGACAACCTGCGTATTGTAGATCCGTTCGAGTTCGCCGGTTTCTCCCCACGCCCTTCTAGCCCATCCCCCGGCGCGACGAATTTACCGGACATGGAAATACCCGAACGGGCCAGCACCGTCCAGTTACTAAGCAGCCCCCCAAGCTGAGGCCTTAGCACAGATGAGTTATATGTACTAGCACATATCATTGTTGCGGAGTCCCGGATGCCGTTGCATGCTAACCGACCGACCGCTCCCTCTCTCACCTCTGCAGTCAACGACGGAAAAAAAATGCCTAGATAGTTCGGGTGTATCTATATGCTGCTTCTGCAGGCACCCGTGACGAATCCATGACCTCTCCTGTTCCAGCACAAGCTCGAATCTTCTGCAGGAGACAAAGCTCTGACGCTCTTGGGTATTCGTTCCTGCTCCTCTCCACAGCCGGCGCATATGTGCTGTACGTACCTGTGCAGAGTACATACCTCCCTCCTCCCCGAGCAGAGATCGCGCGCTGCGAGCACTCTGCCGGTATGCTGACTCCCTCGTGGCTGCAATCTGCCCCCGGCCGGGCGCTAACTACATATGAGCGATCCGCTCACACCCAAGACCACAGACGCGTCCCATGTATGTAGAGTCTGCGATCACTCGGAAGCACTGTGCAAGTGCGGGCCTCCTCCATTGGCTTTCTTCGCGGGCGTCTGTCCGTGCTGGATACAGCACAGGACCCGCATTATTCCCAAATTTCAGCAAAGGGTGAAACCCGAGACGGCGAAGAGATGAACGCGCCGTTTTAGCTGCTTCGGAACGGCCGTGCCTCTTCTTGCGTCTCGGCAGTCCAGCCACAACCGTGCTTTGTACATATATATCTACCACCGCCACAACTCGAAGTAACGAGCCACGCGTGGCATCACTAAAAGTCACTCGTCCGTTTGGGGGGGGTTGAGCGCCCAGGGTTGTCTGGGGCTGAGTATAATATCGTCATGATCTAATAGGGTCGCACACGATTAATGAATCATCATCATCACCTGGGGCTGAGTAGACTCGAACGTTTACCCGTGTTTTTCCTCCCCCTCTGAGGTTCCGATTCAAACTTACTAAGACCGGATCTGGTGAAATCACCCGCAGAGTCCTGCGGCCTACCAGTAACCCCGAACTGGTGCTAGTTCTTGCTGGCACGAAGCACCGAGCGAGAGACGGAGACGGAGACGGAGGAGTCTCCACGATCCGCAACACCCTTCCACTCGGGACATCTGCCAGCGATGAGCCCGCTCCAGCCCCGCCTCGCGGCAGCGGCGCCGAGCTGCAAGCCCCCGCACATTAGGTCTCGCCACACCTAAATCCGTGACATGTCTTAGTCTCTGAAAATGTTTCGTAGAGGTATCACCAAGGTCTGGTTAAACCTACAATACTTCGGTCGAGATATATTGTCGTGTGCCGTTTCCTGCCGCAGCGCTCCGTCTACTGACGGGCACGCCTACACTACACATCCATAAGGGGGACGAGAGCGGGACAACCGTCCTCACGACGCACTGTGGGCTATGTATGGCGGGCGTGGATCGTGCGGAGAGGGAGTGCGAGACGGCGCAGAAGAGGAGGAGGAAGGAGTGGAATGTTGAAGCACCCCCCCCCCTTTTTTTTTGCTGCGACTGCCCCCACGAGTGTCACATTATATACCCGCCCCCCGACCTAGCCTACTCCCCACTCTCTCCAGCCACCCTGCACCCTGAATCCGACGAGATTCCAGTACCGGCCGACGAGTCAACGCCCCCTCCACACTGTCCCGCTGTCTCACATTCCACATCCCACGTCCCGCACGCGGAGCAACGTATACGGCGGAGATCGATCAACGGGTAGCGGCAGCAGCAGCAATCTGCACCTCCTCTCCGGCGGGGCACAGACCATATACATATCTAGGAGTTCCCTCCCCTCCTCCTGTCAGTGGCAGTGGCGGCGGTGGTAAGTGGTGGTAAGTGGTGGTTTCACGCCCCCCGCGGTATATGCGTTCCTGGGTGGTGCGGTAGACGGACAGGGACTTGTGCTGCGAGCGCGAGTCAACTGCGGGCCTCTTTGAGGCGTATGGCAAAATCGCCTGTGTGCACAACATCTCCCAACGGCAGCATTGTTACGTACGGACGGAGGAAAGAGATCGAGACATCCATGGTCCGATCGGCAGGCACATTATGCGGAGTACATCCGTCGCACCGGTGCACGGTTCATGGTGTGTACTTCAGATCTCGAGCGCATACTACTGCCTGGATATGTGCTTCGAACACCGACTGACTATGGGCACTTCAGGTTGAAGGGCAATGGAAACACCAGACATCAGGAGGGCCGGGGTGGCTAAGTCCCGCACAGAATAATACTCGGTCTGGTGGTCCGGGATTCCGGCGTGCGAGAAAGCTTTCTCTTCTCTTTGGAGATTTCCGGCGCTGGTGCTGATGCTATGGCACACAGATAAGGGGGCAAGTGCTGTGTGTAGCGAGCGCTTGCGTCTGCGTCTTGGGGGTTTCAGATAAATAGACGGCAAGGAGTGGCAGGCATTGGTTGAGAACCATACGTTCGATGTTGTGCAAGGAACGAAAGGTATGCAATGCCGCTCATGGGTCAATGGCTGACGCAGCGATGGAAGAGCCGATCGGATGCAAGTGGGTCTGCCGAAGAAAGAGGGCGGTGCCGATGCACTTTGCTGTGGACGTGAAACGTGGGACTACGCATCGCCACCAGAGTCCCCGCGGGTAGGAGAAAAACAAGAGCAAGAGCAAGCCGAAACAACTCGCGGCAGCTTCTGCTGCATCGCCAATGTGTGCATCTGCTACAGAACCCGTCTAGCAGAGGGCGGCAAGCGCAGCTTGCTCTAACCAACTACTAGCTACGCCGAGCACCAGTTCGCCTGGATGGCGAACGGGTTTCCCGGGGGACCGTTAAAGGGCCTGGCAGCCTGCTCGACGGAGCCGAGCGGCTGGACCGCATTGACGCCCGGGGCGCCGAGAGGCGGGATCCGATGAGGCTGGTTGGTGCGACTCGCATGTGCCGGTGGCAGTGACGGAGTTCCTCACTCGGCATCGAGCTCAGTAGCCGCCGGCCGGGTAGGCAGTGTGGTGCGGCGATGCCTCCTCTCTCCGTGTCTGTCTCTCTGTCTCCCTCTCTCTGTCTCCCTGTCTCCCTCTCTGCCTCCGCACACATCTGCGACGAGTCTGGCCGCAGGAGCGCCCGTCCTGGCGGCGCGCGTACGCATGTCTGGCCTGGCTGCGATAGCGGGGAGGTGCACGCCACGGCTGGCATTCCCGATTGTTGCTGCGTGGCGGTGGTGAGAGACCCCGCTACACAGGACGGCATCCCTGCAGCCGGCAGCACCCCATTTTGCCTTGACCTCGTCCGGCTGCACCGTTGCATCGCTGTTCCTGGTTTGTTCCTGCATCTTTCCTCGCCTCCGACTCCATACATCCTCTCCCGTCCGGGTTGGCGCCGCAATCGTAAGCGTGGGGCGGTTCGGCTTCGCCCACAAACGAGCGAGACCGACGCATGCCTTCACTTCCAGCCCGCCCGGCACGAATCTCACTCTCCCTCCCTCCCTTCCTCCCTCTTCATCTTCTCTCGCTCTCCCCACATCTTTGTTCGTAACCCTACTTTCTCTCTCCCCCTCCCCCTCCCTTGAAGGGACGTTCAACAACACACCACACTCGTTTGAGCTTCTATCCTTCCTTCCCGACTCCATTCCACCACGCTCGACAGCGGCTGTCTTCTCTTCTTCCCACACTCGTCCAAAACAGCACCTGGAACTTCCAAACCATCCATTCCTTTCTTTCCCCACCCCTCCGCACCAGAAAGCACATCTTCTTCACCGAATATCACAACCGCTACATCAAAGCCACCATGAAGTTCGTCGCTGCGACCCTGACTGCTGCTGCTGCCTTGATGGCGGCGCTCCCAGTGACCGACGCCTTCTTCCGCATTCCCTGTGGAGGTCCCCTGCTGCGCGAGAGGTCAGTAGATCTTTCCGCATTCCAACAAAAACGGGAATTCAAATGTCTAACATGTCCCCACTCAGAGCCGATCCCATCGTCAATCCCGGTGCGGTTTCTGCTCACCTCCACAACATTGTCGGAAGCAATGGCTTCGGCTTCACTATGACCTATCCCAAGTCCATCGCTGCTACTTGCACTACGTGTATGGTTACCCAAGACAAGAGCAACTACTGGATCGTGAGCCCCCCCCCCCGGTGTGCTGCTGCTGGTTTGTGTGCTGGTGCAATGGGACTCGCCTTACTGATGTGTCTGACAGCCCGATCTCTTTGTGTACGTTTCTTCACGAGGAATCCTCAGCACGTCGTAAAATTGACCCACCGGTGTAGCCAGGCCAGGAACGGCTCCTTCCACAACGTCAAAAACAGCGGTGCCCTGATCTACTACCTCCAGCGCCGCGGGAGCGCTAGCGAAAAGCTCATCGCTTTCCCCGAGGGATTCCGTATGCTTGCTGGAGACCCCATGCGTCGTTCACTCGCTGGTTCAGGAATCGAACAGAAGGGTATTGGCTATGTCTGCCTAGGAGGTGCCGCCGGCGAGACACGCACCATCCCCGACTCCAAGTGTCCTGCGTAAGTCGGTTGCTCTATCGGCTTTGGCTGAGAGGTTAGGCTGATCCGTACGTAGTGGCCTTCGTGTTCAGATCGTGATGCCCAGCTGCTGGGACGGCAAGAACCTCGACTCGCCGGACCACAAGTCTCACGTTGCCTACCCTGACAAGAACGACAACGGCAAATGTCCGTCGACGCACCCCAAGCGCTTCATCACTCTCTTCTACGAGTTCGTCTACGATATCGCCGCATGGGACAGCGAGTGGGTGAACGGCAAGCACCCATTCGTCCTGTCCAACGGCGACCGCGAGGGTCTCTCCCTTCACGGCGACTTCGTCTCTGGCTGGAAGCCCGCCGTGCTCCAGAAGGCGATTGACGAGTGCAACAACCCGAGCGGCCGCGTCGAGGACTGTCCCGTGCTGCAGCTGCAGGAGAACAAGTTGATGGACGACTGCATGGTCGCGCCCTCGATCAACGAGCAGACCGAAGGCTGGCTCCCCAAGCTCCCCGGCTGCAACCCGATTCAGCTCGGCCCCGCGCGCGCGATCCAGCCCCCGAACTGCGGCGCCACCAATACCATCGGCCCCAAGCGCACCTACTCCACCGACGTCAGCTCCAGAGGCTGGTCGTACGCCGGCTGCGCCTTCGACGACCTCGCCACGCGCACGCTGCCGCACCGCTACGCCAAGGACGACATGACGGTGCAGAAGTGCGTCGACTACTGCGCCGGCAAGGGCTACTCCTTCGCCGGCCTCGAGTACAGCGTCGAGTGCTTCTGCGGCAACTCGGTCGCCCCGAACCGGCTCACCGCGAAGAAGTGCACCATGAAGTGTGGCGGAGACAGCACCCAGTACTGCGGCGGGCCCCAGAAGCTGTCGGTCTACAAGAAGAAGTAGGTTGGTGATGGTCTGTTTGTTGCCTGGGCTGGCTGGCTGTCGGTAGGTGGTAAGTCGGCTATGTTGAACACTTTGTCTCATGTTTCATTTTCGTGATTTTTCTCTCTTTTCCCTCCCTCATTTTCTATACTGTTTTTTTTCTTGTTTCTGATAGTAAACTGAGGATGATCCTTTTTTTTTGAATCATTTTGTACGGATTTGTGGGGTTTTTTTTTCATTCTGTTCAAATTTTTCTCCCGTATTCATGTTCATTGGTGGGTTTTTTTTTTCATGTACGTCATTGGAAGGATATCACAGGAGAAAAGATGACACGCCCTGCCCCACCGAAATATACCATCTTATGAGGGCTCCCGTACGATGGGAATGCATAGGTGATACGTTATGATGCGAGGGGCTTCGATATCGATGTCACCAGTACGCGATCACGGGTCTCACTCCCCCGTCCAAACCGCCATGGTGCAATTAAATCCGCCTTCCCCCTCCCCCCCCTACTCCACGCCTGCGGAGCCTAACAACGTAGATCTAACACATCGTTTTCCCTCCCGCCCTCCCTCTCCGACTGTCTTTGTCTTTGCAATATGTAAAAACTGGCCCCCACCTTCCCCGCTTCAAAAAAAAAAAAAACTCTAGTAAGAATAAATAAAAAATAGAAGAAATCCGTACCACCCTAGCTCATCTGCACCCGCACCCGCCGGTCTCAGTACAAAAGCATACGCAGGAGTAGATAATGAGAAGAAAGAAAACAAAAAGGGTATTGAACTGAACTACTCCTTCTTGTAAATCACTCTCTCCCTTCCCGAGCCGTAATGCACAGGCCTTTACCCCTAAGGCTCACGCGCTCCGCAAATCGTCGAAGAAATCTTAACGTTACAAGTTAAACGAGAAGAGAAGAGAAAGGAAAACGGAAAAAAAGAGAACTCCCCTCATATGAAGCCGCAAAATGCCAAACGCAGCAGAGAAAGGAAACTAAACGAGATTGTCAAAAACAGACAGAAACACCACCTAAGGCCCCTCCACATACACGAAGTATCCATCAGCTAACAAGCCCAGCAGCAGACCACCGGGGGAAGAGAATAGGGGGAAAAAAGTTATTACAAGGTCATTTGTTGGTTTTTTTTGTTCATCATCCATGAATATCGTCGTCGAACACGTTCCTCACCTAGCCTTATCTTCGGCGGCCGCCCTCGCCACCGCTGGACATGCCGCCATCATCGTCTCGTAACATTCTAGTGCTTCCGGAAGTTCCCGCGCCGACACGCTGGCCGGCACTGCCGCGTCCGCCCGTGTGGTTATGGTTGTTGAGCGCTGGTCCCCCGCTGGTTCCACCGCTGCCGTAACCTGCTTTACCGCTGATGGATCGATGGCCATGGCCGGGCGCGGCTGCAACTCGCGGCAAAGTACTACTGCTACCGATGGTCGCGCCAGTGCTGTTCCTCTTGGTTCCAGACGTCAGGGCAGGGTTCTTGCCGGTGATAATTCTCGACGAGCTCAACCCGGCGGTTGAAGGGGTTGCCTTCATAGGGCTATGGTTACCGCTGGCAACAGTAACCTTCCTGGCGGTGGTGGGAGGATCCGGAAGCGGGCGCGAGTAGGCGGTGTATCTTCTGGTGTCACTGCTGGCGGTACCGGACGCGTAGTTTCCCGATCTTGCTCGGCTCTGCAAAGGCGGCTTCCGTCCCGTGATGAACTCGTGGCTCATGGCATCCTCGGGCCGCAGCCGCTTCTCGGGGTCCCATCGGAGACAGCGAGCGACAAAATCCAAGAAAGGCTCATCGTCACACTTGAGCACTTGCTGCAAAGTCTTCGAGCTAACACGACGTCTACGACCCTTAGAAGAGACTATCATCCTCGGTTTACCCTGAGAGTCGAAGAACAGCTTGCGGCGAGTGGATTTTTCGATGAGGTGCTTTTCCGGAGGACCAAACACTTCCATGATGCATGCCAACTGCTCCTGTTCGTTTTCTCCGGGGAAGATGGGATACCCAGTGTACAACTCAGCGAGGATGCAACCCAGCGACCACATGTCGATCGGCAGACCGTAGCTCATGCCAAGGATGACTTCCGGAGAGCGGTAAAACCGGGACTGGATATAAGTGTACACTACAGAACTGTCAGCTTGGACGCTCTCCCTCGGCGATGGTACTTTTCCGTGTATACCTTTCTCGTTCTCGAAACAACTGCTACCGAAATCGATGACTTTGATCTCGGAGCGAGCAGGGTGTGCGAGCAGAATGTTCTCCGGCTTAAGGTCACAATGGATGACGCGATGTCCCTTGAGTAGAGTCAAAGAGCTGAGCATCTGCTTGGTGAATCGGCGGATAAGCTTAAGCGAGAAACCGCGGAAGTCATTGCTCTTGATAAACTCGTAAAGGTTCATTCCTAGCAACTCGGTCGAGATACATAGATGTCCTCTGAAGTAGAAGCTTTGGGTGAAGTTGATCAGGGAATGTTTTTGGGCCGGGTCCTGAGATTGTTAGCAAGCTGTTCTCGTCGCCAAGAAAGCATGAAATGCTTACCCATTCCTTCAGCATTTGCAATATGTTGACCTCGACCAACGCTTGCTGATGGAATCGCTTCTTATTCCGGATGATCTTGATAGCGACGAGACCTCCGGTACGGTGGTCAATACATCGCACGACCTGACCGAAACTTCCCTTTCCGAGAACGTCCACGATCTCGTACCGGTAAGCCAAGTGGTCGCCCTTGACAATTGTGTAATCCCCCCGCTCATCGTCATAGCCGAAGTTAGGAAGGTTGGTGTTCTTCAAGTCGCCGACATGCTTCCTCGCATCAACGACACCGGTGAAGTATACATCCTTGTAATCGACAATCTCGCCCTTCTCGAAGATGTTAAGAACTCCCATACGAAGAACCTGCTGTGTCGGCATCCGTTCTTTGGGACCAGCACGCCTTTTCAGCTCGTCAAGCTGAGCGGCTGCTTGGTCCAGATTCTTTCGCTTTGAGGCAATCCGTCGCATTTCTTCTTCAGCAACGAGGTCGTCGTGGTCGAGGGTAGGATCGGTGTTGTGAGGCAAGGGTTGTTGGTTTCTGCTCCGCAGCTGACTAAGCGATCCTTTGCTCCCAAGCATTTTGGTCATGGGACCGAGGATGGAGCTAGCCGCGCTTGTAGCCTTGGATTGCAATGCTGGGCCCTTTTCATCCGCCCTTTTTTCTTTTTTAGGGCTACCGGCTGTACCCCAACTATCACTCCGAGTGCGGTCGTGGAGAGGCCCACTACCGATTGATCCCTTCCTCCGACCTGCAGCAGCAGCAGTGATATGAGGTCCTTTATTCGGGCTAGGAGTGTTGGTCCACGTTGATGTCGGTAAGCGCGGCGGTGGCATGCTATCGAACTTCGCGTTGTATTCCTCAGCCCGTTCCGTCGCTGCGTGACTGTTCTTTCCCTGAGACGACTTCTTCCAGCTGAGGCTCAACTTTCTCCGGATGGATGTGCTGGTCGACGGCGAACCGCTCATTTCCTCTGCTGGGACATTCTTCAACGAGTCCTGGCTCTTCCTCGACCTACTCTTGACACACGGTTGCCCCATCTTCTTACTGTCTGTTGATTTCCCATCGTACTCGCTCGCACCAGCTGATGTCCCTCTAGGTAACGAACCGGAAACATACGGGCTAGCCGTCTGCCGCCCGATCCTGCTACTCGTCGACACCGGGATGCTACTGGTTGGACTCGAGCCAGTCCTCAACGACAAGCTGGATGGACTGTCTGCTTGCGGCACAGAATGATTGAACGAGCTAATGCTCCTCTCGCGAGCGATGCGATCGCGGTCCGTTTGACAACCTTCTTCTCGCCGGCTGAAGAAGGACGCTTTGGATGCTGTCAACGGGGTACTGGGGGTTTTATGGCCTATTTTCGGAGGCGGTGTAAGCTCCTTCTCCGAATCCGAAGTAGGCACATAAGCGTTGACACGCGCAACAGTCGGCGTACTTAGCGGCAACAAATTTAGTGGCGGAAGACGGATGGGAGCAAGATCCTTCTTCCTCAAGCTCGAGGCCGAAGCTTTGGTCTCCAACATCGGGAATCCCCCACTTCCCGGCCCCAGACCACCGAGTGTCATCCCTCGCTTCCGCCGCGATTCCCTCTTCTCTGCTCTCGGCTCAGGTTTCGGTGAATTACTGAACTCTGATAGGCGAATGGATTCAAAGGTCTCCAGATCGAAGATCTCGGGCTCATCGGCGTGCTCCGAATGCCCCAAGGTCTCTGGCGCAAAGCTGGATTTGCGAGGGGTGAAGCGGGTGCTGTTGGAACTCTTCGTCCTACTCTTTGTCCTGCTCATCGGCGAATCTGAGCTCAGTGTTCTATCAGACTCGATAGAGCGCGTCTCAACAGGTTCCATGTTATCGGGATGATCATGCGCTAAGCTGGATTTCCGAGGCCCATAGAGACTGCTGTTACTGCCCTTAAAAGCACTGCCGACAGGTGTGGGCGCAAGACTGGATTCGCCGCTGGGAGGTTCGGTGGACGACGCGAGATTCTTCGGTAATGGCGGGACCGGAGGAATGTCTTCGTCATCCCTTTCCAGCTGCGGTGGTCGCGGTAACCGTGAGCCAAAGTTCAGTGTTACTTTCGGTTGCAGTGAGCCGACAGATGTCCTTGTGGAGGTACTTGCAGATGAAGCTGACAAGCCAGAGCTGTAGGATTTGCGCTGTGGCTCGGGCGTTGTGCCCTGCGATGAAGGAGTTACGCTCTTCCTGGGGATCATGGACGGACTCGCCTGAGTAGACCTACTGGGTTCCGCGGGCTGGGGCAACGCTGGGGGTGGAGGAGTATTCAGCATGGACAGTCTCTTAAGCCGTCTTGCGTCGGTCGGACTGATTGTTCTCGCTGCCAATCCAGATGCGTGTGGGATCGTGGAGATCCTGCGGGAAGCCAAGGACCCAGGCGCGCCTACCTTCTTGCTCGTATTGGGCGATCTGGGAGATTTTGGGGGAATGCCCACCGAAGCTCGGCACCCGTCAGGAGCAAGAGATGTATTAATGGACGGCTGGTTCGGCCGTGGTGGGGGCTGTAGTGATTTAGACTTTCCACCTCGCGCCGAAACCGGGACCTTCACTCCCCCCCCTTCGACTGTAGAATCCGAATACCCGCCCATCTTATGGTACTTTGGAGGAGCAGGTGGACCTGTGGAACTCGGAAAAGTGCAGCTTGGTTTTCGTCGTTGAGTTGCGATCGAGCTTGCCGGCTCTACCGTGGCTGTGGGTGTGCGGTACTTCGATGCAGGTGTCACCAGCGCCGCGCTGTTGCTATTAATGTTGCTTTGTCGTCGACGAGGAGCTGCCTCCTGCGAGTTTCTGTCCGGATTTCGTGGCGATGAGAACTTGCCAACACTGGGTCTTCGGAGCATAGAAGAAGTCGCGTCCTGACTTCCAGCTATTTCCGCGATACGGTTCCCGGCGCCACCGGGACCACCCCCTGCGCGGAGACTTCGAATGCTGCTCCCGCTGACTTTCCTCGACGGAGGTTGGGACGCGTTGGCCCGCTCATGGTCGAGTATGCCCCTGTGCACGTCCTCCAGATTCATGGACGGTTGAAAGTCAAACGGTTCGTCCAAGCTGCCTTCCCCTTTGAGCTTGCTCTCCCCAAACGCATAAAAAGTCGTCACCTTGCTGTTGTCGGTCTCATCAGGATTGCCGGAATACTTTGGATCATTAGTGTGGACATCGGCATTCGTAAAGCTTGCAGACGATGAGGACGTAGACGCGAGAGTGCGGCTGTGTGTGTCCCTATTATCCAAAAAAAAAGGGCGCCACAATCAGCTGAACCACTACTATCGGAGAAGTAATTGACACAAAGAAATCGCGACTTCAACATACGACTTCAGTTCCGAAGCTCTAGTTACCAGCGGCTTCTTCTGCTCTCTAAGACTCGGTCGTAATGTGGGTTTTGATGGGGACCGGGGTTCTCGTAACGACGATTTGCGCGGCAGCGTTGTAGATTCGGTCGTCTTCTGCAATCTCTTCTTCTGCCGACCATCTGGGCGGTTTGCCGTCAGCGTCTCCTCACCAATGCACCCGCATTCCCGGATTGAGCGTGTCTCACCCTCTCCATTGCCCTTACTAATGGAGAGCGAACTGGTACTGGAAGCGTCGTCCCGCGAAGATGCGGGTGATTCCCGACGCAGGGAATACGAGTTCGCGGCCGCGTTGTTCAGGGAGGTGGACGAATGGTTAGAGTGGTGAGGCTGCGGTTGATGCTGTCGCGAGACTTGTACCGGCATGACGACGGTTCAGAGACGCACACGCTTCCAGCGGTGGGCAGCAGAGGGTCGTGTCGGGGGGGTGGGGGGTGGGTGATGCGACAGGTATGAATGGGGGAGGGGGGCGGGAGGAGAGTGCGAATGAATGAAGACGGGAGCGGACAAGGCAGCCAGTCGGACGGGGCAGACAGATTGACGACGTTGCGAATTGTATGTTAGACGCGGCCAGTGAGGAGGCTCGGCAAGCTGGCCAGAGTTGACTCTAGCCCCAAGAGAAGGAAGAAGGAAGGGGAGCCACCTGAGTGAGTGGGTGGGGAGGGGGGGCTGTGACGGAGAGAGGGAAAGCGAACGCGAGGTTCGCTCGTTGCGGAGTTGGCGCGAGAAGAGGAAGTGTGGGAGGCTTTGGGATTTAGCGGAGCTGCATGGTGCGCACCAACCAGCAGGGAGAGTTTTGAGGTGCGACGCTCTCTATCTTGTCGCAACAAACTGTTTGACGGCGGCGGTGATTGTCGTTCGAAAGAGTAGGAAACACCAAGCAGAGCCCGAACCAAGAACGGCGGATCAGAACACAGCAACGGCCGAGGAAGGCAATAAAAGCAGTGTGTGCGGAGTATGGCGGGTGATTACTGAAGCTGAGTCCAAGTAAAGGAGGAGGTCGAGGAGCTCCACAGAATACAACCAAGACCCAGAGGCGAGGGCGATGGAGCAGAGACCCAACGGCAGAGAGGCGTTCTGTGCCCTCGCGACGAAGAGGGGAAAGATGGAGAGAGGAAAGGGTCGTTCGAAGTTGAAGGGTGCCGCTTTGACATGAGGGCGAAAGAATGTTCCGCGTGTCTCTTGTTTCCTCTTCTTTTCTCTTCCACGCTTCCCCCCCCTTCTCTTCTCCGCCCTCTGTTTCTTAATTTCCCGACCGTCTCGCTTTGCCTTCAGATCGCTCCACACCTTTGTCGCAGTCTGTTTTGCGGTCCCCCGGATGGTGATGTTGACGAGTCGGAAAAGGGGATGCAAGCAAGCCAACTCCCAGCACTAACCACATCTTCACCGTCCACCTCCGACGCAGGGACCAACCAGCTAGCCACACAGCTGAGCAGGGTGACTCGCTGAATGCCCAGCATACATACTCACATAGACCCCCGAACGCCATCTGCTTGGAGATGGCCTCTCAGTGCTGGGCAGGCAAGGGCCTCTCTGGCCAGCACATGCTCTGCATTGGAAAAGCGGTACTCTGCATGCATGTAGAGTATATCCCACGCAGCCAGAGGCACTCTATGCGAAGTCCTGGCGAGTTCTGGGACTTGGCTGCGTCTGTCCGCCCAGGACGGAGTACCTTTGGCACCCTCCGCTCATCCGGCAGTGTCCGGGCCCAAGCAATCAACGTCGGTTTTCCCACTGAGCGTGCAAAACAATCCGCAGGGGTTGTCCGTGCAGACACCTCCACGACGACCGAGTCGGACGTCAATCACGATTCTCTGCACCCCGTCGTTGTCGCCGCCACAGGATGCGGAGGCTTTTCCTTGGAGGCCATTCAAAACCGCGCCAAAATCACGGGAGAACGAACGCACATACGAACGGATCTAGACGCGCAACGAATGGAAGCCAAAACCAAACCAACGAACGAAACGTCCTGTACTAGCGCGTCTCGTTGTTCTGCAGCGCCGGACCGAAGCCTCAAAGGCCGCCGAGGTATCTAGTGGAGTGGAAACCGTCAGACATGGGCTCGCACGCGGGAGGATGGCAGTGGCTCCTGTCAACGGACACCTTGTAGAGCGGAGGGACACGCTGCAGGCTGCGAATACCTTTTTCCAGCTGCACCGCTTTTCACATCGAAGTCGCAACACATATGTACTCTCCCGATCGCCGCCAAAAAGACGAAGAAAGGAACCGCGGCGCAGTAAGGTCGATCTCGACGGGCCTGAGAAGTCGGAAACTTCTCTCCGGGATTCGGAGCGAGTAAGCAGCTTTTCGGAAAGCGGACTGACTGGATAATGCGAACTAGAAACGACGCCGGGGATCGCCATTCTTGAGGAGGTCCGGGACCGCTGAGAGCTCCTTGCGTGGAGGTGGCTGTGGACAGAGGATGATTTGAAGATTGTGTTAGAAATGTCAAGATTCTGCCGTTGTGAAATGCATGTTGTGAGGTCTGAAGCCGCACATCTTTAGGATCAGATCTGCATAGAAAAGCAACTCCCCAGATTTCTGGGGTGATCGAGACCCATGTAGAGCAACTCGCTCTGCGTTGCACAGAGTCGAGCAGTCGGACCGTTGCGATACATACGATGAAGATATCGGAAACTACCCTTCGTCCCTGACCCGGCAAGGGTTTCCAGATTCCTCTCCCGTCAATCGCAGAGGGCGGGGATCTTCGACTCCGAGGAAGAAAAAAAAAGAACTACCAGTCCGTATGGTTTCCACACGTTGTCGGTCAGTGTCTGGCCGGCTCTATGTACCACTACTCCCCATAGAGCCCATACTGTGGAGTTCAGGCGTCCACAGAACTCAGAACGAATCACTCGGCGCCGGTCAAGTCCCACGTCGTATGTATGATGCACGTGAAACAGCCGTTTTTCCTCGGCTCGGCTGCACCCTTCCCCCGTCATCACCATCACATGCATCTCCGGATTGATCTCTCCGCGATTTCACTCCCAAGACCGGGAAACTGAATGTCTGTATGGGAAGTCGGCCATTTGCTCCCCGCCTTTCGTGCCTCAAACGCAAACGCACGCCGAGAGTGTCCACAGACAGTTTCTGCATGACCCCGCCTTTTTTTTTCTCCTCCCAACCACCACTCGGCGAACGTTTCACGATTGTGCGTTCCGCGGATTTACATAGCTGTGAGCGTTTCTCCTCGGCGCTACATATATGCGGGGTGTGGTTCAGGGACGAAACCCACGGCCACGCTGTGATGGTGATGGCCTGCAGCTTCACTTGGCAAAGTTTGACGTCTACATAGATAGTTAAAATCTAGGATAGAGAACGTTCCAATGTGACATCTAGATATTATCAATCTGCCTGCAGTATCGTTATCTGATCGATCCAACTACATACCTACACCTCATCGTGTTCACATGTCAGCGTCATATGCCGCGTCATTGACGAACAAAAGCAAGGTAGTACAAGGCGCGATACTACGAGCACACCCCCGACCAATCAAGGCATGAACGATTTCGTGAGCGTCGATTATCTCCCACGGTGAAGCTTGTGTTCCCTCCACCTCCCACACCTCCACCCCAACTTCCTCCGCGCTCTCGCATTCCGTCTCCGGTCAGGCCTCATTCTCGCCCTCCATCGCCGCGACGCCACTCCGCGCGACGGATCTCCATACCCAGCAGCTAGAGCTCAACACTCCGACTCGTTTCGCGAACCGCGTCGCCATTGCTACTCGGGCGTCTCCGATATGTCTTCGTCTCCGATAGACCTCTCCAGCAATGGCGGCAGCGGCAGCATGTCCAGCACGGTCCAAGAGCGTATCTTCCAGCGCCTGTTGACCTCCGTCCTACCGAATGACCACGACCTCGACGGCGAGTCGTCGGGCGCGATGAAAGATCCCCGACCCGACACGACCGAACGCCCTGCATTTAGCCTCACCACGATGTCGCACAACTTTCGGCGCTTCAACTCGCGGATTGGCATAGTCTTCATCTTCCAGCACCGCCTGCTACGGCTGCTGCAGTGGAAGTCGCCCAGCCACACACTGTCCCTGTGCCTCATCTACACTTTTGTCTGTCTGGACCCGTACTTGCTGTTCGCGCTAGTCCCAACTGTGGTACTCCTCTTCTTGATGGTGCCGTCATTCATCGCGCGTCACCCGCCAGCTCCCAACTGCGTGTACACAGCGTCCGGACCGGCCATAGCCCCGCCCCCAGAGGTCCGTGCCGTCTCCGAGATCAGCAAAGACTTCTTCCGCAATCTCCGCGACCTGCAAAACACAATGGACGACTTCTCCCTGATGCACGACAAAATCGTCGCGCTTATCGGGCCGCCAACCAACTTCTCGGACGAGAAGCTAAGCTCGGGTGTCTTCCTCGCACTCTTCTTCTCCAGTATCGCGCTGTTCGTATCCGCGCGCTTCCTCCCCCTGCGCCTGATGTTCCTCGTCCTCGGTTGGACGGCGGTGGCCTTTGCCCACCCGACACTCCAGCAGATAGTCTTGGAAACGCACGAGGCGCACTTCGCACTCAAGCAAAAGCAGGCCGCGGAAGCAGCCGACAGTTGGATCCACCGCGACATCACCCTCGCTACCACACCCGAAATCCATGAAGTCGAGATCTTTGAGCTGCAGCGCCGCACGAGCAGCGGTGAGTACGAGCCGTGGATGTTCACGCCAGTCCCATACGAGCCGCTGAGCCCCGCGCGCATCGCCGAAGAGCGCCCGAAGGGGAGTAGGTTCTTTGAGGATGTGCGGCCTCCGCCCGGGTGGGAGTGGTGCGAGGGGATGTGGACGCTGGATCTCGGGAGCACGATGTGGGTCGCTGAGAGGTGTATCGTTGGCGTCGAAGTCGAGGAGGAGGGCGAGAGGTGGGTGTTCGACCAGGAGAGGGGTGAAGACGGCAAGTTGGGCGAGTGGAGGAGGAGACGCTGGGTCAGGACTGTGAGGCGGAAGTACCTTACAGAGTAAGCCTGGTAAGGAGGGGCGTATGGAGCTTTGTGGGCGTGCGCGTGCATGATATGGCGTTTGTTATGGACCTACTATTTCGGTGTTGATATCCTAGGCCACTCTTCTGATAGCAAGGTTATTGTGATCGTCAACCTCGCTCACAAACAAGCCTCGGACCAAACACAGCAGATCACGACGACGTGACTTGGTACTTTTTGCCCAGAGATTCGAAAAACGTAAACCTCGCATACTTTGATGAGTCGAAGTACCGTTCGTATGCACGGTAACCGGGTTTGTAGTTCCAGCCGCAGTCACCGGGCAGCCACGGCCTTTTCATTTCGTCTTGCTGCAGCCATCCGGAATGGTGGGGAGGTTTCCGTCTGGCGTCAGGAGATGGAATACTCCGGCTCCTATAGCAGCGCGCGAGATGTATGTTGTCATCCAGCAGAACGTACTTATGTATCCGCGCGTTAGTTATCGCGCTTAAGCGAGCTCGGGGGCCTATCCGCGTCCCGAGGCAAGCAAGCACATATCTACCCAGCACCTGCACCCAGATGTCGAACGTCCCACCACGCGGCTATGGTCCGGGACATCGATCACGATGGTGGCGAGAGGGGGCTACCGGGCCGGAAGGGCAGCCGGCTGGAGCGCACTCCTCCCCGGCGGATGTCTGCTCCATCCCAGGCTGACCGAACGTCAGCGCCTATCCGAAACACGGGGCCCGGCCCGGCTAATTGGTGGAGATATGATAACGGCAATCATCGATCACGTGCGACCTGACTGGCCATGGCGGCTCGGTGGAGATAAGTCACTGGGGACAGACCGGCGGATAGATATCCGTGGTCGAATCGCACTATCGAGTACATAGGCGGAAGCATCGCCGTTTCGACGGCTCACTCGACATTGCCTCCCCCTCGCAGCCGGCGGCGGGGCAACATCGCCCGCGTTGCGCAGTCGGGCGGACCGTACCCACTCATCTCTGCCCCATCCGCAGGCCGCAGACAAGCCCGAAGCCTACCAATCGTTCCCCCCGCCCCATCCCGTCCTTGTTGCATACAATTCCGTCTCTCCTTTACAGCACTAGGGGAAAAAAAAGCCATATGCGTCAGCGGAACGACGTACTGGGAGTAAGTTATTTCACCTCACCCCCACCCCCACCACTTCCACCTGCCCGTTTCCATCCATGCGTGCGTGTTCTGGCCTCCGCGGGCAGGCGGGCTGGCTGGGGTTCCGCTGCTGCATTCCTGGTGCCGTCCCTTGCGGCGCGGCTGGGATCGGCTGGACGGCGGGGGGCCCCCGACCGGCGGTGTCCAAGCCCGTACAACCACACGGTCTTCGTCGCGACGGCGGGACTGACGGTCGCGAGCGACCGGGCGGTGCCGCTGATGCTGATCGAAACGCCCCGGCAGCCGCCCGCCTGCGCATCACGGGCATCCTCTCCGTCTTCGCCACGGGCATGCTGAGCGTCGTTGCCACCGCCCGTCCGCGTCTGCCCGATCTTGACCGGCCTGCGGCCCGGGGGAGGCCTGCCGTGGTCGCTCGGGCGCACCAACATGGTCTGCGCACACGGCGAGGGAGGGATATGGGTGCGTGCCGGGCCGATGCCGGGAGGAAAGACAGCGGCGGCGGCGGCGTGGTGTTCCACTCATGGGCGACGGCGGACTCTTCGGAAGTGGAACTGGTGATCGCCCGTGCCGGTGAGCGGGAGACGGTCTCGCTGCAGGCCGAACTGAGACAGGTGGGGAGCCCTCCACCGGTGCGGATTGGCCATGGCGTGGGGGATTTGGCCATGGCATGAAGAGCAAAAGTTTGAGTGGCCAATGGAGTTTGGGGTGGATATGGAGATGTATTGGGAGTTCCGATGGATGGGAACGGGGGGTTTTTTTTTTTGGGGGGGGGGGTCCCGGTAGGGTGCGATTTCGAATGACGGCATATGCCTGGTGATTGATTGATGATGATGAGCGACCCTGCTGGATCATGACGATATTATATACAGTCCTTTCCCGTTCGCCGTCCGCTGCGCCCCCGAGCAGTCCGCCAGCGGCTCGCGGCGACTCCCCCTGCCCCCGCCCGGTCAGTCCCCCGAAAAGAGAAGAGAAAGAAGAAAGAAAGAAAGACAGAGAGTCAAAGAGAAAGAAAGAGTGACAGAAGGAAGTAGAGCGCGCCTAAGGAGACCGTGTATCTCCCCCCTCCCTCTCCCCCGTTTGTTCCGGTGGCAGCTCCCGCGGCCCCATCATCGCCCCCACCTTCGTCGTTCTCAAGAAGTCCAGGACTGCTCCAGTGCATCGCTCGTCCGCAAACATTTCCCTGATTGCGAACCGGTTCTTTCCTCTTCCTGTCTTCTTCCGTATCGCCGCCAACATTATCTTCTGTTGCGGCCTCCACCTGTCACAGTTCTTGAACAGGTGTCCCCTCGTCTGCGTCTTGTACCGGCACCACCCACACTCCGCCGTGTTCGAGCTCTTTGTCCACTTCAGGTATTGCCCTGTGCGGCAATGGCCGGTCTTGAGCTGGTGGTACCTCCCTGCCAGCCTCTTTGGTGCTCGTGCCACCATGTTGTTCTGGTGCATCGTTTTCGGCATCTGGTACTTCCTCCCTCTGACCCCTTCTTTGACCACGTCCACGCCTCTTCCCACTTCTTTTCCGCAATTTCCCGCTTCAGGTTGGCTAAAGATCTGGGGGGATCGGCCGCCTCCCGTATCTGTCCTTGTAGCCCATCCACTCAACCCCTCGCGCATCTGGCTCCTCCGCCGCCTGTTTTGCTCACTTGTCTGCTTCCTCGTTCCCTGTGACTCCGCTGTGGGCGGGGCACCAGCGAATCTCGATACGGACATTTCGGTCCCTCTCTCTCAGCTTCGCTATCCATTTCCTCGCCTGCCGAGCGTACTGTTGGGCGGGGCCCGGTTCTTCTGATGCGATTCTGGCCATCGCCGCTTGTGAATCGGTGAAGACGGTGACCGCCTTTGGTCCTGTTCGTCTCTTCGCCGCCACTTCCAGTGCTCTCGTAAGTGCTGCGCATTCCGCGTCGAAGGCCTCCTGGTTGTAGCCCATGTGTGCCTTCACTCCTACCCACCGGTTGCCTGCCTTCCATGCCACCGCATATCCGGTCGCTCCGCTTTCGAGTCTCGACCCGTCGGTAAAGATGGTTAGGCCCTCCCTGTCTTTTTCGGCCTCTTCTATTGCCCTTTCCAGATCTTCGACTATCCTGACTGCTTCCATCTTCTCTGGCCTACTCGTTATCTTGGTTTCCTCCGTCCTTCCTGAGTATCCAATGATGTCTCCAGTCTTCTCCCTGGTGATTGATTGATGGCAAAGTTTGTTCCAATATACCCCACTTATGGCGAATAACATTTCATGATCCACCAATTGTTCCCCCGCGCGTAGGGGACAGCGGACAGCATATGCGCGCGGAGATAGCACGGTTGACACAAACAGCCCTCCACACTACCAGAACAACGTTTATTTTGCAGAAAGCGAAGGGCGGCGCTGGATGCAGAGTAGGTGGGCGGCGGGGAGGGGGAAGAAGGGAAGCTAGAGAGGAATGTCACGCTTGAGATAGACCAGAAGATGCCCATCAATTCCGCCGTGCGGGCTACCACCTCACTAGAGCAGATCCACCTCACAAAGGGTGGCCGGCATCTGCTCAATTGCCTTAACATCCTCCTATGTAGCGGCGATCATCCCGTCCCCCTGCCAGCTTCGCCCGCGGACGTGGCATGCTGTTGGTATGTATGGTTGGATGTTAAGTGTTTGACGGTAACCCGTGGCGGTGGGGGTGGGAGGTTCATATTGTCTAAGAAAAAAAAATCGGTTTTTCTTGCCAACATCCCGACACCGGCCGACGTCGGCCGACCTAGACACGCGAGCTCGGGATCGGCCTACTAATATGATTCAGACAGACTGCCTTGGTCGGGTCTGGGTCTCGGCAGGACGACTTAGGCCGATCTACAGACATGTCTGGTCTATGTAGAACGCTGCTGGGTGGTAACCTTCCAGGCGCACCAGCACTTGGGCCACCTAGAACTGCGGTATCAAGGGGAAGGCCAACCGTTCAGAGAACGCAGAGGGGCGATGTGAAGAGACCGGGAGGTGCGCAGCTGAATGTCGCTGGAGAATTAGCAGATGTTCCTACCCGTGCAAGGGCGCGGGTCACCATGCCTCCAGATGCCGTAAACCACACTAGGGAATGCAAACGCAGTGCATTTTGGTTTCTCTTCTGCATTGGTAATTCCCAAAATACTGGTATTGCGGCGATACAGAGTATTAGTATCACGCCTTGTGCGCCTAGTTGGTGAATTGTGAAGTACTAACTATTCGCCGAAAGTGGGTGTATTGGAGCGATTACAAAATTTTGGGCAAATAGCCCGTTCTTTTTTCTTGTGGTAGCTATAACCAGATTTCGTTTTCTTATCATCACGGGCTAAGGGCTCGGAGTGGGGAAATTCATGGTTTACTTGTTTCATACATTGAAAATGAACTGCTGTGAATTCCTCTGTCCTCAGTGGCCTAACTGCAGAGTGGCGTTCGAAAAGCCAGGGACGGCCTTGACGCGGAAGCCGCGCCAACCGGGAAACGACCCGTTGACAGTCTCGGCATCCAGCTTGACGGAGCCGCCGGGGAGCATGGTGGTGCCCCCGGTCACGGTGGCGCCAGCGATCAGCAACGTCAGGTGTCCCTCGAGCTCGCCGTTGACGCGGGTGACGCGCACGTTCAGGGTCTTGTCCTCGCGCTCGAACGACAGGATGACCCTCGACTCGCCGGGGGCCTTCCAGTCCGGGATGGCGACGACAGCATCGAAGGCCCTGTCGAAGTTGAGATAGATCTCGACGTCGTCGGCCCAGTCGTAGAGCGGGGTCTCACTCTTCTTGCCGAGCACGACGGCGCTGCCGGGCCGGATCAGCAATGGCAGCGAGAACGCGTCGTGCGTCTCGAAGTGGTAGCGGCCGGCCCTGCGCCACTTGCCGTCGAGCAAGCCGACCCAGAAGCGCGGCGGCCGGTCTTCGGCGGCCGTGTCATTGCCGTCCTTGTCCTCCTTGCGCTGCTCTTGCTCGGTCAGCACCTGCGGCGCGTAGTACCGCACCGTCCCCTCCGCGTTGAAGATGGGCGCCACGAGCAGGTTTTCCCCGAGCATGTACTGCGTGTCGGGGAACCAGGCGGCTGGGTCCCGCGGGAACTCGAGGAACGTCGCCCGCATCACCGGGATCGCCGTCGTGTGCGCTTCGATCGCGGTGTGGTAGATGTACGGCATCAGACGGTGCTTCAGGTTGACGAAGTGCTTCAGCACCGTCGCCGCTTCGTCGCTCGGGTCGATCGTCCATGGGACCTGAACACCGCGCGGAAAACAGTCAGTAAAAGATGATCCCTCGTACGGTCCATGTGCGCGCGCTTACTCTGTGACTGCTCGAACCGTGGAGGCGGGTGTGGCTGGACAGGCAGCCGAACTGGATCCAGCGCTTGAACAGGGCCGGATCCGGCTTTCCTTCGAAACCGCCGATGTCGTGAGCCCAAAACCCGAAACTGTCCCCCGGATGTCAGTGGAAATTTTCCCGCGTTCGGAAGCCCCCTCTAGGTGCGCCGGAATGTGACTAGTACCCACCCGCAGAGTCCTAAACTCAACCCTCCGCGCAACGTCTCCGCCATGGCTTCGAAGGTGGACATGGGGTCGCCGCCCCAGTGCACCGGGAACCGCTGTCCGCCCGCGGTGGCGGAGCGTGCGAACAGCACGGCCTCGCCCCGCCCGAGCCGCCGCTCGAGCGTCTCGAACGTGACCTTGTTGTATAGGAACGGGTAGTAGTTGTGCATCTTCTGAGGGTCGGAGCCGTCGAAATAGTGCGCGTTGCTCGTCGGTATCCGCTCTCCAAAGTCCGTCTTGAAACAGTCGACACCCAGGTCGATGAGCTTTTCGAGCTCGCTCGAGTACCACGAACATGCCTCTGGATTCGTGAAGTCGACCAGTCCCATCCTATAGTTGTTAACTCCTAATTGTATGGCGCCGGAGGAAGACGGTTACGAGACAACGTACCCGGCTTGCCACTTATCCCACTGCCACACGCTGCCGTTGGCTTTCTTTATGAAGTACCCTTTCTCAAGGCCGACGGCAAACAGCTTACTTTCCTGTCCAATGTACGGGCTGATCCATACGCATATCTGGGAGTCGTCAACGGCGACCGCCCCTGTCCAGAAAGGTAAGGTGCGCGAATACCTTCAAACCTCTCTTCTCCTTCATTGTTGCAATCTGAGCCTTCGCATCGGGAAAAATGCCTTCGTCGAACTCGAAATCGCACCACTGGAAGCCCTTCATCCAGAAGCAATCGAAGTGGAAAACCGACAAGGGGATTTCCCTGTTCCCAGACGGTCAATTGCGGTCCAAGACCCACGGGCTGCTGGACGCACGACTGACCTCCCTTTCATCCCGTCCAACAAGTGGTCGACTGTGTCTTTGTCGTGGTTGGTCGGGGGGCTCGTTGTCAACCACAGTCCCATTGTCCACGCAGGCACGAGCGCCGGCATCCCGGTGATGACGCCGTACGTATGGATGATCTCTTTGGGCGTGGAGCCGTATATCAACATCATGGAGATGGACTCTCCGGGAGCCGTGATGTTTACGCGCGTCGTGTGCTTGGATTGTATCTCGTAGGATACTAGAGACGGCGTTGGGATGAAGATTCCGTAGTTACTGGAGGTCAGGTAGAAGGGGATATTCTTGTACGCCATCTCGGAGGACGCACCACCGCCTTCGTTCCAGACGTCGACGGTCTGGAGCAGACATCAGTCAGCACAAAAAAAAACACCAGCGAACGCATGCGTAGATTACCTGCCCGTTCTTGATGAATGGTCCGAACCGCTCACCAAGTCCGTATACCTTCTCACCAACGCCAAGTTGCAGCTGGTACGTCATCCAGCGCTCCCCTCTGTCGGGATCTCCCGTCTCGACGTTGGCGTGGAGGTTGGCTCCCCGTTTCACATACCCCACCGATCTCCATCCCAATGTCGTCAACAAGCGACCGCCGCCAACGAATTTGATGCCGAAGCTATTGGGCTGCGTGTCGATCTCCGCGGTAAGGCTGTCAGTCCCCATGAAACCGGACCTGGTGAATTCGGATTTCATGGTCAACGCCACGTCGCTCTTCTCGAACGAGAGACTACCCGATCGTTCCGGCTTAACAGAGGCCAGATGTTAACAGGGTGCGCGCGGGGAACACTCAGATCGAGACCGAGCCACATACACAGCCATTCGGGAATAGTTCAAAGCGTGGGCCGGCTCGCTCGTACGCCTGGCCCTTCCAGTGATGGGTCTCGAGCTGCACCACGCCGTCCATCGGCGACGTCACCGTGGTCGTCAGTGTCGGGCAGTTCAGCGTGTCGCCACAGAAATCGATCGCTTTAGTTGGCTGTCCCCCAAATGGTCAATCAATCAGTGCACACTTGGTCTGTCCGGGCGAGCGGGGGGTTTCCCCTACATACACTGATGACACGCAGAGAGTCCTCCAGGGCATCCGCTTTGAACGTTTCCACCGCCCAGTCGACAGAGGTGCTGGGGGCCACCTCCCACATCCCCTTCGAGACCTTCGCCATGATGAGAAGCTATAGTTGAGAGTTGTAGCACGGGGGGTGGAAGAGGACTTTCCTATCACCGGCGCAGTTGCGATTGAGTAGATTCAATGCTCCGGATAACTTCTGGTATTTATCACGGCAAGCGGGGTTCTCGCAGGGCCAGTGCATTCAGGCAGACCATGCATACTCGTCATCTATGATCTCTGTTCTGCATACCCACATTGACGCGAGAGGGCCTCAAAGCGGCCTGGGTGACTGGGCCGGCTGGAAAATGTGCCGCACTGAGCAGCCAATAGTTTCAGAGAGACGTAATCTTTAAGCAAGCTAACACCTATCCCTACCACATGACGAGAATCGCTACCTGTTGGATGCGGGCCACTAGGTTTTCCAGCCCATATACGTATACAATGTTTTCGAGCTTGTCTTCTCGTGAGCTGGCTGGAGGGACCTCATAATATTCTAGCGACAACAATGCAATTCGCTCGACTGTCGCCGGAACGTTCGGCTGTTCTGTCTTCTCGCGGACACTTCCCCTCGCAAGTTGATGTCTTTGGTTGTAGTGTTCGGCAAGGAGTGAGTCGAACCAACTGAGATGCACATACTATGTAGGTATGTGTAAGTAAGTACATATCAGACCGGATGGCGAAGCTTGAACTAGGCAGCTAGATACACACTCTTTCAGCCTCGTGTTTTTTTTTACATATACGAACGACTATATCTAGGCAGTCATTCACGGCACGGGGCTTTGCCGATAGCGATCCCTGCCCGCCAGCTGGCAAAAGCCGGCGAAATGAATCCGTTAACTTACTCCACTGCGGTTAATTGCCTGTCTATAGCGTTGTACTCGATAGACGCCAACCTCTGCGCATGCTCTACCTGCCTGAACTCAAGCCCCGGTTCAGGCAGCCCACTCCTCCACGCAACTACCCACCTCCACATCTTAGCTAAGTACCGACATACATACACCGAAGCACAAACCGTCAACACCAATTACATACCAGCACATCAGTATGGAACCAAGATAGAGAAACAGGGGGATCTCCAGGCAGACGCCAGAATACGAGGGACTAATGACACTGCTCGGCGGTGCCTACGGATGAACAACAAGTTGTGATGTCCCGGGATCTAGCAAGGCTGAATCCACAAGGTATGTATCAAGCGAACCGCAAGAGGAGCGGATCATCCGTTGTCACTACCCAGCAAACCGAATACTTATCGAAACGGTCTGGGACGGCTTCGAAAACACCCTAGGATTGTAAACCGTACTGTAGATAACGCTTGTAGTTGACGATAGAGGCATATTGCATCGCGGGGTTCAATGGAACACATCAACTCAATCAGAATGCACGTTCAAAGCACAGCAACGTGTTGAATGCGGAATATCATAACACTACAGCAGCAAGTTTACCCCTTGATCCATACGATATTCCATTGGCAGCCAGCCCCGACGACCACCGTAGATACACTCAACATAGGTACCAGTCTACCACTAGTTACCAAAGCTCTGCCGAATTCTTGCGCCACAGTACCACCACCTCCGGCTCACTGGTCTGTTTCTTCGCCACGCGCTTCGCAACCTCCTCCGCCGTCTCAAGTTTACAAAGCTTCCGCTTCCCCGCCCATGCCCCTGAGTAATCTCCAAGTATCGTCAACGCTCACCTCTCCTATGTCGGGCGTTTCCTTTTTGACCTTCGGCGCGAAAGATGTCGGAGGTCGCTCGTACACCGGCCCCCAGTATCCTGGTTTCCGGTATTTGTATCCAGTGACATACGGGAACGACCCCCCAACTTTACTATGCCTCCACGTTGACTCTGCGATTTCGGCCGCGGTGCGTCCGTTACCGTTTTCGTGGTTCGCGAGTTCGGCCTCCGGGAATGTTTCCAGTAGGATTTTTTATGGCCATGACCTGTCCGCCAAGCGTGGGCACGTGGATGACGCTTTACCCTCCGAACTGGCCTCCGTCAATCCCACACCTCCGGGCGCGGAGAGGAGGAAGCGGAAGGTGGGCAGGTGGATTTGGGAGCGGGCGCGTTCTGCGATCCAAGCTGCAAGCGGTGGAGTCAGGGTGCCACATTGTCGCTGCGACCAAGCTGCGGTGACGACTCCGGTTGGCGAGATCCGGCTCGCGGAGGGGCAGCGGCGGCGTTAGTGAATCCCCAAAAGAGTAGCTTGGGCGGCACCGTAGGTAGGTTAGCATTGATTGGGCTCTCGCATGGCGAATCGGTATCAGTCCAGCCCTTGATGCAAAGATGTGGGAGTTCTTTCGACGTTAGTCCCAATCCATGCTGGAAGAGGGCCGCGGTGTCGTGTTGTTCCAACAAGCGGACTTTATTGCTGGTGGGATCGTTGGAAATGAAGTGCATCAGAGCTTCCTACGGCTGCTGGCTCTGAAGCCACGCGCCATGGTAGGCAGCTACGTCAGTGCGCCGGTTTCTGCCAACAGTTACCGAGGCATACGGAACGGGGTTCACATCGCGCCCAGTCTGTCTTTTTTTGCGCCACGGATAGTAAGCCCACGGTAGTACTTTGGATTGACGGTTTTTTGATACTCCGCTTCCGCCCCGGCAAGTTTGGAATAATGGAATCCGAATGTGAGCGTCTTCATCAACTCTTCCAGGATGGAAGTGTAATTGAGGACTATTGCAGCTCGCAAATGGGTGCGTTCTTCTGCGGGGTACCTTGTATATTCGTCGGAACATTGGAAGAAGGATAGTACAGCCATGTCAACGTCGGGGCAGGCAATATCTACAGCGGATGTGGACAAGCGCAGGTAAGAGGAAACCAGCTCGAAAACTAGTAACCATCAATTCTCAGTCAGTGAAATTTGAATCGTGGGGGGAAAGCAGATACTTACCTGATGTGCGTGAACGCCCGACCATACCAAACGATGTCGAGGTAATTCTGATACTCCTCAATCTGGAGAAGTGTAGCTCTGCTGTTACTGTCTCGTCGCCCCGTTTCGACCGGCCCCCGCCGCCCATCTCTTCAAGAATTGCCGGACATGGAAGATCCAACAGGCTGATCTGTGGGTGGAAGTCCAGAAGAAGACGGGCAAACACAAGCGGAGGTGGAATATGGCAAAGCTCTTTGCAGATGCGAGATGCAGTGAGGCTATTTTAGCCTTCTTAGGGGAGACAGAGGTGGGACTGAAGAGAAGGTGTGGCGAGGTGGATTGGGGAGGTGGAAGCGTTTCCTCCACAGGGGAGGACAGGTTGGAGGAAAAGGAGTAATTACGTCGTCGTTCTGTTCTCTCTCTCTCTGATACTCCCCTGCGGTAGGCGATAGGCAGAAAACACGCATCGACATTCGAGTTTTGAACGTAGTCCTGCTCCTGTCAGCCTGCTAAACGGGTAAGAGAGTGTTTGGCCGAGCTCACGTAAGGGCTCGTGTTGCATTTCGCCAGATTCTGCTCTGCGTCGGTTGGTCCTTAGCGATTTCCGTGATCAGCTCCGCCATGTCGAAGTTGCCCCTGTAAAGAGCGATGAAGAGTGCCGTGGAACTGTTGCTATCCTTGACTGAGACCTACAGCGCCGGAATACGGTGATCACCCTCTCCCGATGAACCCGACGTGAGCATCCGTACCGTCTCCATGTCTTCTGGTGTACCGTTCCATACCCCTCAAAGAGTCGTAAATATCCGCCACTCACGTCGCCCTCACCGAGGCAGGGGTACTTCGCTGCAAACGGCTCGAAATTGGGCTTCTTCGGCTCCGGGCTCACAAGGGCAGCAGCACTATGTAGTGGTGACAGCGGCAAACCAGCCTGCGTCGTAGCCCAGGAACCCGCTCTGACCCCCGCTTCCAGCCTCCCCTACAGCTGCCTCCGCAGATAAACGCTAGAATTGTTGCACCCGTCGTGCTCTAGTACTTCGGTAACAGATCGGGATATATATTTATCGAGCATCGGTTTTGCACCAGCAATTTCTCAACCTTCTTTAGCTCTTCCAGCCTCTTTTTGCATGCCTCGAGCTTCCAATCGATACACTTGGCTGGGGAACACTGTTGAACAGCGGCTAGGCCGGTCTTTTGGCCCTCCGATTGAGGTAGCGCTCAGCTGTGAAACGCTGATAGCTACCCTCGGTGTATGAGTCCAGCACCACGTCGTCGAAGTCGAGGAGGACGGTATCGGCATCTTTATGCGTTTTGGCGGCGGTTTTCAGCGTTTTGGCGGCAGTTTCTAACTTTTTTTACCGCAGACAGACACTTGAGTGGCTTGGGCCGCACCAAGTCCAGCGGCGTCTGCGCGTGCACCGGCGGTAATGGGGGAATTATGGTGTACCATAGCAGGAATGCTAAGATCCGCACCGTACTCGAGTAGCAGCCCGACCGTTTCCGCATCCATTTCAGACAAAACCGCATGCGCCAGGGGCTGCTGTACTTGCGTTTTGACCTTAAACGCAAGATCCACTGCAGTGACATTTTTTTCGCAAAGCGGGCTTCATGTTATGCACAATATCGTTTGCCACGACCTGCGCGTGGGCCCCCCGTCGAGCAGAGATTTAGTGAGCTCAATGGAGCCGTTCCGGAGGTGCATCGCACTGATCAGAGGCATAACGAGGTCCCTTCCGACGAAATAACCACCACCGCATTTCGCACTATTCAACACGCTCATAGCACCAGGCTGATCGTGTTCAAACGCGGTTTCGACGACGTCCTTGGCCCCGTCGTCGACAAGATACTGCAACGCACTGGTACGGCTTTCACCACGGCTGTTGGTGGCTTAGGCACTGCTTGCGCCGAGCTTGAGAAAGGTTGCGATAGTCTCGCAGCGCATTTCTTTGGGCAGATTCAGCGCTAGAACCAAATTCAATAACGCACCCAGACCAAATCTGTTCGAATTGCGTTGCGGGATCGGAGCTCGCACGTTGGCGCCGAAGTCGGAAACGAGGGTTTCGATCACCGAGTTATGACCTGCGAGAATGGCAAAATGTAAAGGGCTCATCGAATAATCCCACCCGGTGACATTGACGTCGTAGATGCCATCCACTGACTCTTCCTCGACATCACCGAGCTTGTCCACGGTCAATGCGTTTTCCAGCGGACCCTTGAGTTTGACAAATCCGCTTGCTGTCGCCGCTGCCGCGCCGTCGTCCGTGGACTCCGCATCAATGTGGCTGTAGTTATCATCACCGGCAGCGTCTCCATCGTCAGCCTTTCATCTCAGTATCTTCTTCCGTCGCCGTGGTGAGGTCACCAGAAGACTTCAACTTCTCCTTCTCGAGTCGCGTGCGCTCGTCGCGGTCGTGCTCGTTCTCAGTATCCCCCCTCAATAGGGCAGCGACGAGGTCAGCTCTCCCGCGAACAGCAGCGAGATGAAGCGCCGTCCGATCGCCCTGCATGCGAGCCACACCAGCCGGGCGCCACAGTCGATCAAGCACTGCACAGTCTCGAAGCCGAGCGCCGCCGCAGAAATCACGCACGTTGACTGCTCGCACCAAGACCTGACAGCGGCGACATCGCCATCGACGATAACCTCGCAAAGTACCTGTGATGATCCGAAATAAGCCATATTGGTGTAATCCCCGGGTCCTAGTGGATAGAAAGAGCCAATCTCTTGGTGTCCTGGATCGTCAGAAAGGAAAGCGATGGGTTCCTGGACGTATATTTTGCCCTCATCTTCAGCAACCTGCCTCTCCTCGTCGTTGAGCGATTCAGGGCAGTTTCCGCAACAATCTCCGATCACATCGCTGGCATCGCTGGCATCGCCGAAAAATACAGGGTGGGGTGAAGGTGGACTGTTCGGTAAGGCGGTTTATCCTTTGGGTTCCAATCTCCATTGAATAGGAGATCTTTCTTGAAGAAGAGTCTCTCAATGTTCCTCTCATTGTACCCATCGCCACGATCGTAAACCTTTGATACGAGCTGATTTCTTCGAAATCCCACTCGGCAATGTCATTCGAATCCTTCTTCTGGTCATTCTCGCCGAGGCCGAAAAGGGATCTATTGTTCAGCTCTGGCCTTCCATTTCCGCGCGGCGTTGGCGAACGTACGCATCCCGCCGCCCGCGCCTCGGCAGAGCTCCCAAAACCAGAAGCCAGGCAAAGCCATTAGAGCGACCAAAGAGTCTTTCAAAGATGGTCGGATCGATGCATGACCGGTCTAGAAAATCGCAATAGACCTCGAAGCCGCGGTGCGAGTACCCCGACAATCGGTTCTCATACGATGGCGACCGCCGACTGAGATCGATTTCATTGCACTGGGTTATTCAGGCTGCGAGAGCACGCGGGCTTGCCCACACATGTGTGCCATTGCAGGCAACCGCAGAGCAGGCGACGTCGAAGCCGCGTAGGATCTGGGCGATGCTCTTGTACAGGCGGAGGGCAATCTGAGTATCTGTTGGGATACCGACTGACGGTAGTGATCGTGTTACGGGTGCGAATGGTGCTGGTTGGCGAGAGCAACGGTGACGGTTAGCAAACCCATCGATCCGGGCGATCTCTGGAACCGGGGGTCCCAACCCCGGCTAAGGGGGACGAGCAGAGTGAGGCGTCAGAGTGGAAACTCCGGGAGCGGGGAGAAAGGGGAGAGGAGCGGAGGCACGAGGCCGAGGAGCTGGGCGCTGGGGGTGAGGAACCTCTGTTCCTCCCCACGCCCTCCCTCATGACCTCTGCGGGAGAGGTGTAAGGAGTCTCGGGGGCGGGTTACTTTCCTTTTGTATTTTCCTTTATCTTTTCCTTTGCTATTTCGTTGGTGCGCCCCACCACTTTTGTGACAGGCCTGGACGGAGGGCGAAGGGAAGCTTGCAACGGACTGCCTGCAGACTGATCGAGGTCTGTTCGGACGGCGGGCAGTTTGTTCTCGCCATGATCTAGCCAGGTCGCACCCACTTAATGGATAAAAAAAAAGGTGATCTCTGGGCCCGCGACCTCTACCGCTGCCGCGGCTACGGGGGTTTGTCACTCCGCCGTCACGATGATCCAGACGCCGGACTTCAGCAGCGATATTTCCGTCTGCTCCAAAGGGCCCCCGCCACGAATGAGATCGTTTTCCTCCTACGGCTTTGCATCAGTTAGATTCCTCTGTCCGTGTTGCCACATATTTCCGCTCTTGCGTACCTACCACAGAGTTGCAGAAGTTTGGTGAAGGAGGTAAATGCCGCCTACTGCCATACGCCCGAGGCATCAGTATGGCTCTCACAATGTTCGAGTGTGGATGTGCCCGATGCATCAAGACTTCAAACCAAGGTTAAACTATCCTCCCAGGCGCGAGCCCCCCGGTGACCAACGGTTCAGAATCCATCCGTGTTGTCCGTCTCCTCCTTGTCGATCTCCTCCTCTCCTCATCTCAGCAGCTCAGCGTGCTCTGCACCCTTCCACCCCGCGCCTCCTCCTCCCTGCGCCGGCTCCCCTGCACCCCACATCGTCGGCTGGTTGCACCCTCTGCCCCCTCCCTCGACCGTTTCGACTTGTAGCTACTCTCCTCTTCCCCGAACCCACTGCACTGCGCGCACCTGAGCGTGGTGGACACGTACGTCGAGGATTTGTCCGCATCTCCGGGCCGCAGCATGGTGCCTTAGTGCACAGAGTTCTCGCCTATGTAGTCGGATTAATACCACAATCACTCCACATGTCGAGGGATCGTAGCGACTAGTCAGGGAAAGCTCTCAGTGTGATCACATCATGATCCCGTGGCGGTTGCCTTGCAATTACGAGACAGTAAACTCCCGTCTCACGACATTGCTGTGGAGTCGAACGTTGTGGGATCGCAGTGGGTCGGATTGTGGGGGTGGCGAGTAGGATAGCGGGAGCGTGGCGAGTTTAGATTCGCAGTCATATAACTACAGCTGTAGCGTAGACACTCCATCCCACTACGCTCTGCTGCCAATTTATGCCTAACAGGCTCCACCACGATAGCCCCACCACGCTTGCAAATATTCCTCGGACAGGAAACGGACTGCACATATCCTCGCCATGATCTGATAGGTCACATGCGAGTAATGAATAAACAAAAAAAAAGCTTGCAAATATTCCACCACGTATGACTACGTCCACCCACCATGATTCTACCCCGATCTCACGCCAGCACACCGCAATGGCACTTTATTCTCACATTGAGCGAATACGTTTCGATACGATGATGATGATTCATTGATCGCATGCGACCCTATTGTTTCGATACACCAACGCGCTAGTCAATCCAGACTAGCTATCTACGAATGCTATTCCATGCAAGACTCTAGGGAAGTATCACGAGATTACGAGCCTGGAGGGTTTGGCGGCTTGTACCCCCATAAGCAGTAGAGCTACTCAAGGGCTTGTGGCCATGCTGAAAGAAACTGGATATATTGGAGACGAATCCGCCCACTCATGTGTGCGCCACGTGTACGCACAAGCCGATGCGCCTCTCATTGAGTATCATGATAGTAGTGATGGTAATAATGGTAATGATGGTAATGATAGTAATAGCATTGAAGGATCTAAGTCCGAACGCCGTTGTGTCCCCGCCTTCTATATATGTACCGCTGTCCGCTGTCCTACCGCCGCCCTACCACCAGCTAGCTTCACCTGCACCTACAGAAAACTACAGCCATACAATACATACTCCCGTCCCATGGTGTCAGGATTTGGGTGTGAAGGCGCCATGGCGGCGTTAAATTAAGGCCAACGGTTGATCACGGCGGTCTATTGGGAGCATTCTAGAGTGGAATAAGGTTGAAGCGGGAAACAAAGGGTCAGGGGAAGTTGCATGGACAAGGCCGATCACGTGCGCCTGCCAACAACGGCGGTTGAAAACTCCGATCCAACTATTGATGTCGAGAGTCCGCACAGCCAATAAGGAGGTCGGTAAGGATGCTCGCGCATTTGCCGTCACTTCTAGGACATGCCTGCTCCCGGTGTATTCGTTGACTGCTGTCGGGTCTTGTATGCCATGGCCAGGCGTGCTCCATTCCGCACGCTGTTGTCTACATCTCTTCCTCCATTGATATGTTATCGACACTACTTTCGTCATTGCCCTTCGTTCACAAACATCCATTGCCATACAGTCCCCCCGCTTCCTCTAAGCACAGCAACTTCACAACCGATCACCGAGCAAAATGCGCTGGCTACACCATCTTCTGTTCGTTCTCACGGCCATATCACGCATCCTCTGCCAGCAAACCGAAGTCGATGGACCTGCCAAAACGTCCAATGCCCTCCCCACTTCCATCGTTACCGCAAGCACGAGAAACCCCTTCCCGCCAGCCAGCACAACCCTCATCGCAGCCTCGAGTACCGCATCCGCAGCCCGTTCAACGGCCCCACTCCCAACATCCGCAATCCCCGCCCTACCAGCTACTACGGCTACTACTATCGCTGCCCGCCCAGCAACGACAATGGCAATCACCCCACCCCCCGCCCTTCCCCCTACCGTAATATCTCCACCAACCCCACCGCCCCCAACAACCGTCTGGTAGCTACCCTCTCCTCTCCATGTTCGAGGATGCAACTAATGTTTCTAGGGTAACGCAATCTATCGGCGGCACCTTCACCGTGGTCCCGAGCATCTTCTCACAGTCGTTCCCGAGACGGTACGGCAACGGTGTCACGGGCGGTGTCAAGAGTGGTGTGATCGGCTTGGGAAAGCAAACGGGAACACAGCCGGAAGGTGTTGTAGGGACGGGCTATGTCTCGGCGGGTACCAGGGCTCGCGTGAAGCCGGTGGGGGTATTGGCAGTTATATTTGCTGGGGCTGCCGGGGCTTGTGTCTTTTGAGAAGCGGAGTTTTCGGCAGACGCTTGATGGCTCTGCCGTTTGGATGGGCTTGATGCTTGAGATGTAAGCAAAGCACGATGACACGTGATTGTTGGTTGGACGTACGATATAACTACCGGTTTACATACAAGCTTTGTTTCCACATCCGCTCGCTCCCCAACCCACTCTTCTTTCAAGCTTGCCCCTTTCACTTGTGCGGTTCAATCCACCTCCGCACGTCTGCGCTCCCAAACCCCTCCTTCCCCGAAATCCGTGTCCTAATTGCCCGCTTGGTCTCAGAATGGCCAACGGGGTCGGTAACTAGGTCGAAAGTATGAGCACAATCGAGTACCTTGTTGCTATTTATCTTGAAGAAATAGCTGTCGATATCCAGCGCCATTGCGCGACAAGAGTTGGGGGGGGGGGGGGGGGGGGGGGGGAGTTTTTAAAAAAAAAAAAAAAAAAAAAAAAAAAATTTTAAATAGGTAAAAAAAAACAAC
>Ga0307516_10000713_pt1 | contig 45175 bp, 44 predicted proteins | sample 19_EM_MG_FD_203310 | JGI IMG/M metagenome (GOLD analysis project Ga0307516, IMG submission 203310) | Populus trichocarpa ectomycorrhiza microbial communities from riparian zone in the Pacific Northwest, United States - 19_EM | ecosystem: Host-associated > Plants > Roots > Unclassified | place... | reverse complement strand
TAACAAGGAGGGAATAACAGTCAGGGTTGATGAACTTTGGTCCGAGGACGAACCCTTGTGAGGGAGGGGGTAGTGTTACACCCAGTGCGCTGGTGACACCCCAAGACACGCAATTAGTATGACTAGCTGGACTCAATCTGAGGATTGAGGCCGAGTGAGATTTCATGAGTAAAAGTCACAGGCTGGGGCGAGCTCTGAAAGAGAGGAGTATTACCGACCCAACAGCAGCCAGGTGGTAACTCAAGGTTACCAAAGGGAAAGGGGATGAGTGGCAGCCTCAGGCGTGGGTCTGGTCACTTCCCTGGGAGGTGTCAAGGTTATCCTCCGCGAGACCCATACTAAAAGCTACTAGTTGCCGTATACCAGCAAAAATGTCAACTTTTTCTGGGTACAATATAACTCACGAGCGGTCGTACAGGACGCGCAAGGCGGAACGGGTCCGGTGGGTATATGAGGGGAGCCAGACCATCTGTCAGTTGTTTGAAGAAGATCGGACCTTAACTTGTTAAGTTACAGAGACGTATGCTTCAGTTAACTGCGATTGCTGCAGCACTTGTACCGACGTCACCAGACATTCCTGGAAGCATCTAGACTCATAGATTGCGACCATGGATGCACCTGAGAAGTATTTAGCCAGTAAGGGCTGCGATCAGGAGCACGAGGGTGACGACGCCTACAAGGGGGTGCAAACGAAGATTGTTTGCAAGTGCTCGGATCGAAGATCTTCTGGGTCCATACCTATCAATCAGTGCCACGTCCCAATCAACCCTATCTCCCTCGGATAAGGAGAGACACTGCTGCGTAATACCGAGGTATTGCGCTTCCCAAGCCAGCCCGAGGGCAGACAGCCAAAGAGTCGGTGCGACATTTAAAGAGCGCCAGTTTCCTACGTAGAGAGGTATCAGCAATGATCAGTCGGAAGTTGAGCCTTAATAATATTACATTGTTTCTGGAATCAACTCTCTAGTGATATTTCGAACGCGAATCTTTTAGTGAATTTTCCCATCCGCTCCTGTGCGAATCCTTCGGAACTACACAGTCGCTCTGCTGCCATCATACAAGCGTTGCCCACTCAAGGGTGATAGACTGTTGGTGATCACCTGGGCGATTGTACTGTTGGTGAAACACCCGAGTGTTACAATACCTTTGTGGGTGCAGGTAGTCATTGATGTGATGGGATGGTACACACACTACTAGTTACTGTGTGGAATCATTCCTCTGTATTTCTTCTACTCCCTTTTCTGTCTCTCTTTAATGTTCAGCATTTCAGTACTTGTTTTATAGCGCTCTGGAGGAGGAGAAAGTGGGGGGGGGCGCCCCTGTCAATGCGGCTAAACTGAGACACAATCTGGCCAATCACGAAGACTTTTGATGAGGTACTGTATGTATTGGCTTATTCAGTTTGTTCAGGCTTAGATCACTATCTGGATACTGGTTTCTAGCCATAAAGGACACTATGCCTCTCCTGATCCTCGGTTGGCCTGGTGACCCTGGAACTCAAGTACAGAGGATGTGGTGGAACGAATACACGACACGTTTGAATTCTTCGAGATAGTATGGGTACATACCGGCCTACTCTGAGGTCCCAATTATTCCAACAGATATAAGGTCTCCCAAGAAGAAAACTATCTGGTGACTGGGAGGGATGCAGGGGAGGAGGACTGCATCCAGTGACACCAACAAAACCAATGAAAGAATACCAAAAGAACCAGAAAGAGATGGTAAAGGTAGCAAGAAGCATGTCCATTCTAGAGAGGCGAGCACCAGACACTTTATATGAGTGTCCATGTGCCACCTGTGACTGCCTACCGTAACTGTCCTATATAGCCCTATCTCACACTTCCGTAGCACTATCCATGTCACCAGAACTCTAGACACCCCACTGGGCATAGCATCCACAGTGGCTGGAATCCTTCTCCTACAACCACTTCCCTCCTAATAAAACCAGCCTCCTTTCCAAGAAAGTATTACACATGACAAAACAAACAGAAATAACAAGAAATAACACCCAAACAAAACAAAACAAAAAAAAAAACACAACAAACATTCTATCATTCTCCCTTCTTCCACCTCTTTGCCCCTCACCCCTGTTCCATCCACCGGTAGATGCGTAGGCCATTTGCAGAGTGGTATTTGTGAAGCAGCTCATTGCTGCTACCTTTCAGGTTTGCCTGAGGTTCCCATGTTGTGTCGTTGTACCCTATCTACTTGACCAAGTACTCAAGGTCTCCACCTCGAATTCGACCGTTGCCATAGAATGTAGGGGTGGTGGCAGTGGGTGTTTGTGGCTTCTGTCGACCTTTGAAGGCTTGAGCTGAGCAACGTTGAAGACAGGATGCAAGTGCCAATGTCTTGGGATATCCAATACGAACGTATTTTTCCAACCTTTTTCAGCAATTTGAATGGTCCTGCATACAGATGCTGGAACTTCCGAGAGTTGTTAGTGTCATCTGCTGTTCCCATCACATTGGCGTATCCGATAGGCAGTAACCGCGTATCCAGAAACACCCTATCTCCTACTCGGAACGGGTGGGGTTGCTGCTTCTCATTGGCTTCCACCGTCATTGCCACCTGGGTTTCCTCTATCCTTTCGCAGAGCATTCTGAGGGTCTTGGACAACTTTTCTGTGTAGTCTAAACCTTCCTCAGAGTCTAGACGCCATGGGTCTGGTGCCAAAAGATCCAGCGGTAGCGGTGGAATGTAAACGATGTCGGCCTTAAAGGTGCCATGCTGATTGCTTTATACTTTGCTGTGTTGTATGTGAATTCAGCCAACGGCAACAGTTGCACCCACTGCTCTGGGCGTGGTAGCTGTGCTATGTACGCCTTTAAAAATGTTTCCAGTGTGGCGTTTGCATTTTCCGCTCACACATCCGATTAAGGGTGATAGGCCATTGACATTCGGAGCTTAATCCCAAGCAGAGCACACAGTGCTTGCCAGAACCTCATGGTGAATCTGGTATCACCGTCCGAAACGATTGATAATTGAAGGCCTCGGTTCCTGACTTATCTCGTGATGAATACTTTGGCAAAACTCTCAGCTGTCAACTCGGGCTCTTTAACTGCGTTCCATCAGGCTGTTACACCTGAACAAATTATCACGAGTACGTAGCTAGAAGGAGAAGATTCTGTGGCTAAAGGACGAAGGAGGCTCAGGCCGTGGCTAGGGAATCAGAGAGTCTAGGCGAGAGATAAGGAAACAGAGTCAAGCCCTCGGTCGAGACACCGGCCGCAGGAGTTAGAACTCCGAAGATGAGGGGAACAATTTGTATAAACGAGCAGCTGCATTTCTCATGCAGTTCCGGAAGTGGCCCCACTACCTCAGGGAGAGAAAGCCACGTCACCCCAGGGTGGACGGAAGCTCTGGACCAGATACCCCGCTTGGCTGCATGACCCTCAGGCAGACCATCTCATCTCAGGGTGAGCGGGGAGCTCTCGGGACAGAGTCCCCGCTCGGCCGCATCACACATGCGGCAATACAAACCGAAACTCATCTCCCTTATCAACACCCCGGCCAGGACCAATGAATCCACCCACGTTCCGACGAGGTGCAACCACCTCGGAGGAATCCAAAGTCCAACCCACCCATACCTCGAGGAGGAGACACACGCCTCCCCCAAGAAAAAGTATGGTCTCGATCACCACTTCTCACTCGCGCGCTCATTGATAAAAAGGGGATTTCTCACCTCGACGGAGGGAAATCAGCACGAACGTCCTCACGAACACTACCCCCCGAAACCACTCATAAGATCTAAGATTATTCCGCTGTGAATTATCGAAAGTAGCCTGATTACTTTGATTCTCTCCCCACTCCGGTTACGAGACAATCCCAGTGTCACACTATAATCTTGATCTCAAAATCACCCTACTTTCATGACTTACTTCGACGACACCTACTTCGAAGACCACCTTTACCTACTCGAGCTATCTACCTTCTTGGAGCTCAAGTCTCAATACTCCTTCGACTACAGGTTCCAATCAATCGATAACGAGTTAGCCGACTACAAATTGTAGGACACATTCAGCGACGGTTCTATCCCTACTCCCTACCAAGAAGGTGACCATGAGCCCTGGAACTGGTATACGCAATACTGGCTCAACTGCGCCTACAACCACAAGAACGCCGAGTTCACAGAAGACGAGCTCCGGGATCTCTGTGACTATTACTTCACCGACAACGAAACCATTTACACAGGAGACTTCCTCGACTGTTATTAAACCATGACGACCTCTTCGGACTTTAACATGCTCCGGCTCAAGGCCCCCCGTGACCTGCTCCAGATCACCAATGGAACACCGAGGCCAGAACAAGCGGTGGAAATAGCCAACCCTGCAGTCTGGGTCAGGACCCTGGTACACCAGCAACGGCAAGCCGAGAGCGACTTACAATGGCTTATGGAGCTGTGCGGTGACGCTTACGATAGAACCGACTGACAAACGCAGGAGATTGAACAAGCCTATCAAACGTTGGCAGAAGGCACTAGGTATGTATATGACCGAGTCAACGCTAACGAGAAAATAGCAGAAAAATAGATACGCAGCGAGCTGTCAAAAGTGGCGAATGTGTACCAATCTCTCGCCAGAATCTTCTGGCAGGCCATCATCGAACGGACCAACGAGGCCAACGAGCGACAAATATATCAGGCCACTTAGCTGACCCGGGTAAACGACGCCCTGTCCTTTCTGGCGGAAGCCAACACAACCCAGAATCAACACCTGGCCAACTTTCAGGGAAACGTGAAGCTATGGGCAGCCGCACACCAGAACCGGGTGGCCACCCTGGAAAACCAACTCCGAGAAGCAAGGGTGGAAATCCAACATATTGCGACCAGAATCCCGCTACCCACAATGCCACCAGTGCCGGCGGGACCACCCGCATGGAGAAGCCCCATCCGGCAGACCAGCACCAGTGCCCCATCAGCCCACTCACCACCAGCATTGGGAAGCCCGCTACGTCTGAACCTGAGACCGAGACCCCAATGACAGAGACCTCCATCGGTACCCACAACACCCGAAATGAGGCAACAATTGGAGCAACTCAGACGCCACATATCCCTGAGGCCACCAGCGCCCGAGCCCGCGGCAGGACAAGGAGGGAATCCCCCCTCAACACCACCTGGATCGTCCGCAGGACCCCCCTCGGGTCCGCCATCCGAACCGCCTCGACCACCTTCCAGGCACCACCACTCCTCTTCGCCACCTAGGAATCCTGTACCTACGATTACCACGCAGGACCTCGTATGGCTAGTGGCAGAAGGAGTGGAACTGGCTCGACAGGACCGACCGACGCGACCCGAACAAGGCAATATTGCCAGATTAAAAATGAAGAACCTGGAAACCTTCGACGGGAAGAGTTCGACCGCCTTCAATCAGTGGTGGGAAGCAGTCACCATGTGCTTAGGATTCTACCCCGAAACAATGGACCGACAAAAGATCGCCTGGACCGGAACGCTTTTGACGGACACCGCCTTGGCCTGGCACCTGCATCGGTACCAGGAACTCCAGGACAACGACACCTGGACCAACTAGGCGGCAGCCATCCGGGCCGAATACCATAACGAAAGAGAAGCGGCGGATGCCCAGCTCAAGTTAGGGCAATTGAAATACCAAGGGTCGATCAGGATGTACATGACGGAATTCCGCGCCCTTAACAACTTCGCACGAGCTACGGGGGAAGGCCTGAAAGAAAAAGTTGACTTGACAATGCCGGACAGCATACTGGACATGCGGTTCAACCAGAATCCGGAAGACCTCGTGGAAGACGAGCAGTTCCTACACGCCACCTATAGGGCAGGCATACAATTGGAAAAGAAGAAAGCCCTCAAGGGAGCAAGAGAGCTGGTAAAGGGTACACAGCCACCCAAGGATGACCGACGGAAGGACGGCCAGGTCAAAGGAAGCTCTGACAATACCAGTAGAGGTAAGGAAAACGCAAAAGAATTCGACCTCCGGAGAGATAGTGCCACGGAGCCAAAGAGCCAGTACGGCGGTCAAGGGAGATGGGCTTCGAAAGATGCCGCACTCGCAGGTGTACCAGCAAAAAAGCAGGAAGAATACGGCTGAGTCTGGGAGGACTGCTGGAGATGCAGCAGAAGCAGCCACAAGACCTATAAATGCTTCTCCTTCAATACCAGAAAAGGAACCGCACTACCTCCGGCCCCCTGGAAAGCCTCGGCTGTAGCACAGGGAAAACGGAAATGATCAGAAGAACCAGAGGAAGCAATGCCAGCCAACAAGCAGCAGAAGGTAGCGGCAGTCGAAACAATGGACACAGATGCCGTGCGACCCCTCTGGGAGGACTCCGAGTCAGATTTTTAGAGGGCAGGATCCCGCCGCGACCCTTGGCCCATGCAATAATATGTGGAGCGTCCCAAAAACGAAAAAACAAGGAACCAAGCGCGGGAACCCTGAAGAAACCGAAAAGGACGCCCCGCAGCGGCACACGTCCGGTAATCGAAATGATGATACACCAGGGCAATACAAAGCACCGAGTCAGAGCACTACTAGACACAGGCTGTTCAATAGCTTTAATCAATGAACAAACAATGAGCCGACTCGGCCTGGAGCGAAAGAGACACCAACACGCCCGCAGCATCGAGAACTTCACAGGAGAGGCGGTCAAAGGTGCGGGCCAATACTATACAAAGCCCATACTCCTCCAGCACCGAAGACACTACTCCATGGAGAAATTCGAAGTCTCACCTATGGACCCAGGAATTGACATCTTTCTCCCTTTCAAATGGATAACAGCACACCCACCTCAAGGCGCCTGGACAAACGACGAAATAAGGTTCAACAGCGCCCAGTGCCTGGAAAACTGTACCAAGCATGAGGTGGGGCAGTTCTCCCTAACCTGGGACGAGACGGTAGCAACGGACCCAGCGGCCCACCTCATCGGATACGTTTCGGCTGCATCAGACGAGGATCCAATCAAGGCAGTACTGCAGGAATTCCGTCAATACTTAAGAATAATGGGGAAAGAGGCAGCGGATGCTCTCCCCAAGCATCGCCCGTACGATTGCAAGATCGACCTCCAAGAAGGCAGCACGGCTCCCTGGGGACCTATCTACCCACTGTCAGAAGTAGAACTCCAAACGCTCCAAGAATGGCTGAAGGAAATGGAGCAAACAGGAAAAATCAAACGCTCCACATCCCCGGCAGGCTCCCCGATCCTCTTCGTACCCAAACCTCACGGAAGGGGACTCCACTTATGCGTGAACTACGGGGCGCTCAACCGCATCACAATCCCAAACCGTTATCCCTTACCACTGATGCAGGAACTACAAGATCGAGTCCAAGGAGCCCAATGGTTCACAAAGATGGATCTCAAGAACGGATTCCACCTTATCCGGATTCGGGAGGGCGACGAGTGGAAAACTGCATTTAGAACTCACTACGGCCTCTTCGAATTCCAAGTTATGCCGTTCGGGTTAACAAATGCTCCGTCCACCTTCCAGGATATGATGAACCACATATTTTCAGACATGCTGGATGTCGGTGTGTTAGCCTACATGGATGACATACTCGTTTATGCCGACACCGAGGAACAGCACAACAACACGGTAAGAGAAGTCCTGAAAAGATTGCAGGGAAACGGCTTAGCAGTCTCACCGGAAAAATGCGTCTGGAAAACCCACGAGGTGGAGTTCCTGGGCTACATCATCGGTCAAGAAGGGATCAAGATGTCACAAGAAAAAGTGGAAGCAGTGCTAAGTTGGCAAAGACCGAACTCCCTCACGGATGTCCAATCATTCCTCGGGTTTACTAACTTCTACCAACGCTTCATCCAAGACTACTCCCGAGTAGCCAGACCCCTAACGGAGTTAACCAAGAAGGAGGCAGGAAAAGAATGGGCTTGGAATCCGGAAGCAGAAACGGCCTTCAAGGAATTAAAGCAGCGCTTTACAACAGCACCAGTCTTAGCACACTTTGACACAGCAAAACCGGTGATCATCGAAACTGATGCCTCAGATTTCGCAATCGGAGCCATACTATCGCAACGCGACGAGGAAAACCTCCTATACCCAGTAGCGTTCCACTCCAGGAAGTTCCAGCCAGCGGAGATCAACTACGAAATCTATGACAAAAAACTTTTGGTGGTGGTAGACGCCTTTAAACACTGGAGACAGTACTGCGAGGGGGTGACTCACCAGGTCCAGGTCTACTCGGACCACCAGAACCTGGAGTACTTTACAACAACGAAAGTGCTAACCCGATGGCAGGCTTGCTGGGCTCAAGAGCTGGCCGGCATCGATTTCAGAATCTATTACCGACCGGGAACCCAGAATGGGAAACCAGATGCCCTTTCTAGGCATTCGAAGTACCACCCTGAAAAGGGGGGGGTAGAAAACCAGCCAATAACATCGGTTTTGAGAAAAAACCATTTCGAAGAACGACTGGCAAGCACCTTCATCTGCTCATCGGCCCGATTATCATCGCTCCCAGCAAGAAAATGGTCAAAGGAATTCTTGGAAAGGATCAAGGGAGAAGGAAAGAAAGACAACAACTACAAGCAGGCAATGGAACAGGAGGCAATGGCAGAAGAGCCGGCACCGAAGGACCAGAAGGCCAAGGAAATAAGAATCGAAAACGGCCTGATGCTTCGAAGGAACCTACTCTGGGTCCCGAACGGACTGATACAGCAGATAATGGAATCAGAACACAACACAAAGGTAGCCGGGCACATGGGCCAGGACAAAACCATCGAACTAATCTGACGAAACTTCTGGTGGCCAAAAATTAATGAGTGGATCATCGACTTCGTCAGAAGCTGCCCGGAATGTCAGCAGAACAAGACCTCTCGACATCAGCCATACGGACTATCCTTGCCACTAGAGCTTCCGTATGCACCTTGGCAGTCAATAGCCATGGATTTCATCACAGAACTTCCGGAATCGGAAGGATGCGACCAGCTTTAGGTAGTCATCGATCGATTCACCAAGATGGCACATTTCCTCCCGCTGCGGAAAGGAGGGAAGACGGCGGCAGACTTAGCAGTCATATTCGCCCGGGAAATATGGAAGCTCCACGGCCTCCCCACAGATATCGTGTCAGATAGAGACTCCTGCTTTACTTCTGAAACCTGGAAAGAGTTTCTTCGACTTCCAGAATTCGGCCCCGAATGTCGACAGCGTTCCACCCGCAAACCGATGGACAAACGGAACGGCTCAACCAAACGATTGAGGCCTACCTCCGAGCATTCGTTAGCAAGGAACAAGATGACTGGGTATGATTGTTACCAATGGCGGAGTTCGCGTATAACAACTCTGTCACGACGGGAAACAGGATGTCCCCATTCTACGCTAACTACGGCTTTCACCCGGTGACCATGAACCCGGCGACGACGGAGCCTCTCAATCCGGCCAGCAAAGTATACGCCCATTGGATAAACACCATGCACGACGAATCCCGAAAAGGGCTGAAAGAGGCACAGGAACGAATGCGGCAATATACGGACCCAACACGGAAGGAACCTCCAGCATTCCAAGTGGGGGACTTGGTGATGCTCAGCGGATGCAACATTAAAACGTGCCGACCCTCGAAGAAGCTGGATGACAAGAATCACGGTCCCTTCCAAATCGAGAAAATCATCTCCCTGCTCGCGGTACGACTTACACTTCCCCACAAATGGAAAATACACAATGTTTTCCATGTGTCACTGCTCGAACCCTACCGAACCAGTGAACACCGAGCACCTCCGCATCCATCTAAGGTATTACGAGAGGCTGACGACATCGAACAGTCAGAAGAATACGACGTGGATGAGGTTATGTCCTCGGTCGAACGCGGCTGGAGAAACCACAAACGAATCCTCTACCTGGTCAAATGGCTCGACTATCTGGAACGCAAGGATTGGACGGAAGAACCATTCGACAACTTCTCAGTAGGCGGCCTGGAGAAACTCCGGGAGTTTCACCAACGTAATCCAGACGCACCGAAAGACTACCAGCTCACCGAGGACCTGGCAGTAGTGGGCTGAAGGGACGGAGGACTCCCGCACCAAAACGAGACCAACAAAAGGACCCACTGCTCAGGCAACCACGGAAAAGCCGCCGACCAGGCGCCCGACGAGGAGTGCACGCGAACGAAAAACGTTGAGAGTCAGGAAAACCATTCAAAACAGACGTGTCGACCTCTTGGCGACCGACTCGGACCGGCGGAACTGGTGCAGGCATCACACAAGCGGTGAAGTGACTCCCCGATAGCGCTGTAACTGCTCCAGCATACTAGTCTCCCCCCAGAAGGACGTGGGCGCGGTCACTGCCGAGTATATGGGTTACTAGCACGAAGGACACCATACCTCTCCCGATTCCCTGGGCCGACTGCGACCCTGGAACCCCACCGAGCCGGCCAAAGCCTTGACGTAGCGCAGCGGCGAGTACGACTCAATATGACACGACAGTACAAGTACGCACCAGCCTACTCAGAGGGCCCAGTCATGCCGACGGATTACAGAGTCATGCCCTGATCCGGTGGCTGGGAGGGCTGTAGGGGAGGAGGACTACAGTCACGGTAAGTGGCACCACCTGTCATGGCAACCACATCACAAAAGTTACCCCACGGAAAAACGAACACAGAAAGAGACGGGCTACTTAGAGAGAAAGAATTAGCACTCGGGATGAGGCTAAGCGAGAGGGGAGGTAGTGTTACACCTGAACAAATTATCACGAGTACGTAGCTAGAAGGAGAAGATTCTGTGGCTAAAGGACGAAGGAGGCTCAGGCCGTGGCTAGGGAATCAGAGAGTCTAGGCGAGAGATATGGAAACAGAGTCTAGCCCTCAGTCGAGACACCGGCCGCAGGAGTTAGAACTCCGAAGATGAGGGGAACAATTTGTATAAAAGAGCAGCTGCATTTCTCATACAGTTCCGAAAGTGGCCCCACTACCTCAGGGAGAGGAAGCCACGTCACCCCAGGGTGGACGGAAGCTCTGGACCAGAGACCCCGCTTGGCTGCATGACCCTCAGGAAGACCATCTCAACTCAGGGTGAGCAGGGAGCTCTCGGGCCGGAGTCCCCGCTGGGCCGCATCACACATGTGACAATACAAACAGAAAATCATCTCCCTTATCAACACCCCGGCCAGGACCAATGAATCCACCCACGTTCCGACGAGGTGCAACCACCTCGGAGGAATCCAAAGTCCAACCCACCCATACCTCGAGGAGGAGACACACGCCTCCCCCGAGAAAAAGTATGGTCTGGATCACCACTTCTCACTTGCACGCTCCTTGATAAAAAGGGGATTTCTCACCTCGACGGAGGGAAATTGGCACGAACGTCCTCACGAACACTACCCCCCGAAACCGCACACAAGATCTAAGATTATTCCGCTGTGAATTATCGAAAGTAGCCTGATTACCTTTAATTCTCTCCCTACTCCAGTTACGAGACAACCCTAGTGTCACACAGGCCCTCTTTGTCCGTGGATTGATGATGGTTGCTACGGCATCGTATCCACCTTCCCCGGCTGGTAGCTTGGTGATGAAGTCGATATTAACTCTCTCTGCCTGTTCTGTAGGTATTGGCAGCGCCTGGAGAAGCCTATAGGGCCTGGCGTTTTTGTGCTTCACCCGGTAGTATATGTCATATCCAGGCACCCATTCTAAGACGGTGTCCATCTGTAATTGCCAATGGTACCGTAACGCTACTGCTGCTGCTATCTTTTCAACACTGACATGTTCTCCTCCCAGAATAGCATTATATGCTTCTCAAATGACATCGGCCTGCAGAACCCGGGAGATGTAGAGCTTTTCTCCCGAGGCCCTGTGGAAAAGAAGTCCACTCCGCAGGATGTATCCCTTTGCACGTTCCCATATCTGTTGGCTCTTCTTGTCATTGGTTGACATAATATCCCTTCCGATGCCACTACTCTGAAGGTGTTCCAGAATCGGTACAAACATGACATCCTGCGTATACTCCTTCTGGATGTCCCGAAGTTACTCATGGGATGCCGAAATGCACAACTCCACCACATTCACTAGACTAGCCACTATGACCGGCTCCGAGGCCTGAGGTGTCCAGATATAGGCTATGCAGCTAAGCGCATCCGCAATGACGTTTGCCATGCTAGGGTAGTATTTTACGTTATAGTCATGCCATTGCAGCTTGTCGAGGTGGCGCCACTGCCAACTTGTCAATTTATTCTGCCCCATTATATGCTGTAGCACCGTATGGTCTGTGTAAATTGTGGTGTGTTTATGCCCATGGATGTAGTAGGCTGAGTGGTCCAGGTATGCGCTAATCGCCAGGAGTTCCCGGTCGTAGGCTGGGTACCTCGTCTCGACTGTTTGAAGTTTTTGCGAGAAGTATACCAGTGGCCACTCCACTATTTTTCCTTCGAATAGCTGCTTTTGTGCCAATACCCCTTCAATAGCTGTGTCTGATGCATCTGTTCATAGGATAAAGTCAGCCTCCAGATCCAATGTCGCCAGAACCAGTGCAGATGTCAAAGCCTTCTTGAGGTTCTCAAACTGGTTTCTGTGCTGACTGGTCCAAACGTATTCATTCTTCGATTTTGCTACAAGGTCGTATAGTAGATGGGTGCACTGCACAAACTTAGGCACAAACTTCCAGTAATATCCTGTCAGCCCCAGAAATCCCCAAAGTTCTGTAGGTGTTCTTGGTATTACTCAGTCCCGTACTGCTTTGACCTTCTTTTCCTCTGTGTGAATACCATACCTATTCACTCTGAAAACCACAAATGACGTTTCCATCATGTTGAACACGCACTTGGGCTCACTGAGACATAACCTCACATTCCATGAAGCCTATAGCACACCCTCTATGTGTGCCTTATACTTGGCCAACGTCTTTGAAAAGATTAAAACATCGTCCAGATACACAATTGCATTTCGTCAGTGGGGATGCAGTATCTTATGCATCATGTGCATGAATGTGGCTGGTGCATTTGACAGTCCGAACGGGATGACCTTGTATTCGTAAAAGCCATCTGGTACTATAAATGCAGTTTTGTAGCAGTCGTCCGAGTGTACCCGCACCTGGTGATTTCCACTCACCGAGTCCAGCTTAGTGAATACTCATACTCCATGGAGTTTATCCAGTAAATCTTCAATGTACGGCAACAGATATCGGTCCTTGGCGGTTATCATGTTCAATCCACGGTAATCAACATATATTCGGAGAGTGACATCCGGCTTTTTCACAAAGATAATTGGTACTGTGTAGTGTGAATGAGAATCCGTCACCCATCCATTGGCTAGCAGCTTTTTTATCTGGACCTCAAATTCTGCCCTCTCCGACTGTGTCATACGATATGGCTGATGGTGCGGAATCTTCACTGTAGGATCCATATGGATACGGAAATTGTATTCTCCCAGTGGTGGTACTCCCTTTGGTGGCTGAAACAGATCCTCGAATTCCCATTGGATCTGGACTCTCCACTTACCCAAGTCTGCCAACACAGTTTCATCTTTCCGGAATTCATCTCCCAGCTTCCGCTCTTGTATATCGAAAACAATATTCTGTCCTTACTAGACTTTGACCTCGATCTGCCAGTTTCGTCTGCAGTTATCAGATTGATTGACGCCATCCGAGCCACTGTCTTCCAATGGTTATGGACTTCCTGGTAGTGGCCCTGCTGTGGCCGCAGTCCTATCAGTGCCAACTTGGGTACGAATGCCACGCGGCCATCAGCCAAACGCTCCTTGTCCAGCAGGTGGAGTATATTTTCCGCATCCACCATGTGGCATGTTGTTGAGTGCCAATTTTTTTCCACTATACGATCATAAGTGCCTTTGAGATCGAAAAGTGTATACCACCCCATGGTGGCAGTGCAGTTTCCTGCACTACCACATATATTTCCTTCCAGCCAGACCTGGCATCTCTCGGAGGTTGGGTGTTTGATGGCGGCCGTTATCACTGATATACAGCCAGCATGGCATAGAGGTAGTCCCAGCTGCTTCGTATATGTTGAATCAATATAGCAATGTGATGCACCTGGGTCCATAAGGGTGTATGCAGAGCGGGTTTTGGAATGGAAAGTTTTAACTTTTGCGTAAAAACATAACAGATCTGAATTCTCATCACCATTTTTCTTCATTCCATTAAGGTCTGTTAGGTATAAAGTTGCTGCTTCCCTTTCCTTTGTAGAAGGACGCTCCATCACTTCTACTGTCTGTCTTTTTCTGCTTCCTCACTTTCCAAACCTTCACCCTTCTCCCCATCGGACACCTCTCCCAGGTCTACCACCCTGGGGCCCTTGGCCAACTCCCACTCCTCCTCGTCATCCCAACTTCCGTTGAAGTAAGCACCTGATCCTGCCTTATAGTTGTGAACCGCATAGACATACTGGTCTTCACCGACCATGTAAAGCTTCCCTGCTTTTCGGAATCCCTTCTGTGTTGGAGAATGGTTCTCGCACCGTAGTGGTGGCGAGTGTTGGGTTGGCTGTTGCTAAGTGGGCGGATGCTGGACATGGTGTTCACGATACCACTGCTGGTGTCCTTTGTGGTGCTGAAGGCTTCTGTCATGCTGAGAGTAGCTTCCGTCATACTGGAAGTGGCTTCCTTCCTTTTGGTCCTTGAACTGAAGTTCTGCATGGTTGCTTATATTTGGAGTAGTGTAGTTTTGTGCAATGAGTCCATAGCCACAACAGTGGTGGCATTGGGTCTTCTTATCGATAATATTGATATCTTTGAGCTCTACATTACTGAGATCTATCGGGTCGCTCTGCTCTGCCAATGTGGTCACCATGATCGTTGTGGTGACAGAGGCCCTTCCGCTGTTTTCCCCGCAGAGTCCTGTACCCGATGGCAGGATTGGGAGTGTTTGTTCCGCGACAATATCCATTATATCTCCAAGCGATAGGTTGGTCTTGTTACCGCAGCGCATGATCTGCACCTGTTGCATGATGTCGCTTGCAATTTTATCTGGAAGCTTTCATAGGTACTCTTCCCAGAGTGAGTTCTCCCTGCTAATCGATAGTGATCTGCCTAGAATTTTGACCAACTCCAAAGCCCTCCTGTTGAACTTGAGAACCTGCAGCCTGCTGAACCGAAGTGAGTGCCATTCCTTCCGAATGACTGATACTGTAACCTCTGGGACAAACTGTTCCTTGAATAGCATCTTAAACTCTGTCCAGGTAATACCATAGTCATTATTTACTTGTGGGATGGCTGCAAGCCCTCGTTTTTTGATCACTGTCTGGAACCAATGGAAGATTTTGAGAGAGAAGAACTGCCACACTGTGTCTATGTGATGGTTGTCGAGCGAGGCCTTCGGCAACATCGACGCTCCCTGGCATACATAGTATTCGACTTCATCCAGATATCACGTTACTACCTCCAGGTTCTGGGAACCATTGAAACCCACAGGTTCGCGAGGCTTGATCTTGTGGACAACAGTGTTCTGGACTTGCATGGCTCCACTGTCTCCTCAGAGAGCTTTGTTGTCATCGATGAGCTTATTAGTGCACTTATTCATTTCGAAAAGTTCGTCAAACCGGATCTTCCATTCAATGACTTCTCCCTGGGCTTTGAGAAGCTAGTACTCGAGGCCCGCTGCCTCTCCTGCACCTTCCCATACTGCTCGCAACTCCTTTTTCAAGCGCTTGATTCTTGCTTTCAGCACCCCATCCACCCTGTCTGTAGTAGTGTCTTGGATGCTCTGCAGCAATTCGTCGATCCTTTCTGAGACCTCGCGGTGCATGGTGTGCCACTTGGTATAGACCTTCTGGATAGCTCCGGCTGCTACTGTGACCACTGTGGCTTGGCTGTCCCGTGACAGGTTCGCATCACCAAACCACTCGAAGAGTTCGCTAGGCTCCAGCCAGAGACCCTGTGGAACTGACATATTTATTCTCTCTTTTTATTTTTCTTCACAGGGTCAGTGCTGTTGCTGGTACTATTCTTAAAGTGGAAGACATAGGAGACTGGGCCCCGAGCTGCTGACCCCCGTACTTACCGCTCACCGCCCTTCCTACAGCTACTTTTCGCATGAGAGTCACTGTTTGCTGTTCCTGGAGTGGCAGGTGAGAGAAACCTCGTGTTTATGCCTCTATGTACTCGTTCTTCACCAAACTTCTGGAATTGTACGTCGACAGAGACAGAGGCGGGGGCTCTTACAGCTTGCATGGAATGCCAAATAGAATAGGGCTAACACTCCTCGCTCAGAATACCCACTAGATGGTATGGCTCTTGCACCTCTCTCAGAATGCCAAATGGGAGGGTGGACTCACCACTTGATTGTAGGATACGAGTACAGAAAGAAGTGTTGCCACCAGTTGAAGGGTAGCAAGAAGCATGTCCATTCTAGAGAGGTGAGCACCAGACACTTTATACAAGTGTCCGTGCGTCGCCTGTGACTGTCTACTGTGACTGTCCTATGTAGCCCTATGTCACACTCCCATAGCACTGTCCGTATCACTTGAACTCTAGACACTCTACTGAGCATAGCATCCGTAGTAGCCGGAATCCTCCTCCTACAGATGGGCTACTTAGAAAAGATAGATAGATCTATAGTGCTCGGAACGAGGCTAAGGGGAAGAGAAGGTAGTGTTACACTTGAACAAAAACCGATTGCATCAGGAAAAAAAACCAAACCTTTTTTTTTCTATTTTCATCTGAAACCTCGAGAAAAGTGGTTGAAAATGGATGTCTCAGACTCAAAAAAAAGGAATATACCTCTACTTTTTTTCCGGATGCTGCGATCGATGGAAAGAGAAGAGAGGAGACTCAGCAGGGATACAAGGAGACATTCAGAAAGTCTAGGTGGGAGATAAGGAATGGAGTTAGCTTACAGCTAAGACCGGCTGTTAGAATTCTAAAACTTCGGAGATGAGGGATTGATAGCAAACGAGCGGAACTGAACAGACTTGGGCTAGATCTCCTCAACATGAGGAGAAGGCTACATCACCCCTGACAGGTGCTGAGAAGAGAGTCTGGGTCCAGCACCTCCGCTCAGCTGCAGGAAACCTCATCTCGCCTTATCTTCACTCTGGCCAGGACCAATGAAGTTGCCCACAAGGTCAAGACGCCTTGGGGGAATCAAAGTCCAAGTCACCACTTCTCACATCGGTTCCTCCCAGATAAAAGCAAGGGATTTTTCAGTCACAAAAGGAAGAAAAAACCCAAAGACAAACACTACCACCGAACCCACCAAAACCCACATACAAGATCTAAGATTATTCCATTGTGAATTATCGAAAGTAGCCTAATTACCTTTTGATTCTCCGAGTACTCCGGTTACGAGACAACCCCAGTCTTACATTAAGCAATGGCTTATGCTCCAGTACAAGATGTTGAACCTTGTACCAGCCAAGCAGTTGCTAGGCTTGCTAATTGATCGACTTGCAGATGGAACCATTACACTCAGTCAACCTGAATATATATCGTCAATACTTGTCCAATTCAATATGCAAGATGCAAATCCAGCCCCTACTCCACTGCATCCAAAGAACCGACTCGATATCAACACTTCAGATACTGAGGAAGAACTGGATCAAGCTAGTTACCAATCAATCATCAGAAGCCTTATGTATGCTGCTATCAGTACTAGTCCTGATGTTGCGTTCGCGGTTGCAACACTAAACCGATTCAAAGTGAAATGCTATCATGTCCACTTGACAGCAGCAAAACAAGTCCTCCGATATCTCAAAGCAACAGCTGATGTCAAGTCTTTCCCAGCACAACTTCGACAGAGGCGTTACCTCTAGTCAGATATACTGATTTAGACTTTGCTGACGATAGAGCAGATCGGATGTTACAGGGTGGCCACAACTTCAAGGTATACGGAGCCCCCATTTCCTGACTCTTGTGCAAGTAAGGGCTAGTCGTATTCTCTACCACAGAAGCCAAGTACATTGCTTGCTCTGACGCAACCAGAGAAGCAAAGTGGCTGGTATAACTGTACAAGGACATTACCAGTGAGACTGTAGTTCCAACAATCTACTTTGATTCCAACGGCGTGTTGAAAACGATCTACTTTGAAGTCTCAAGCGCTAAGACCAAGCATATCGACATTCAGTACCAGATCAGTCGCAACCGCCAAGAGTACGGAATAGTCAACTTTACCGACATTTCTACTGATGACAATCTGGCCACCAACATGACCAAGGCTCTTGGTCCCGAAAAACCTCAACACTTTGCAACCAGTATCGGCCTATACTCGAAAATCTAAAGGTTTATTGGTTTATTGTTTTATTGGTCTTATTGGTTATTTTCTATATGGACGATTGGAGTTGGTACTCTTTCGTAGCAGGTTTCTCCCACCGGGTTTACTGTGTAGGTTTTAATGAGGCCAACGGGGAGTATTGGGCATATGTTCTCTCGTTTCTTATATGCGCTTGCTGCTTTGTTTTTACGGAAATACGGAAGGCAGCAAGGGAGGAAGTGTTGTAATATCTCACTCGTTGCTTAGTCATGGCGGCAGGCATGGACCTACCCCTATATTCTCCTTTCTCTCGAGGCTTCAGCCTTACTTAGACAATACACACGTTCATCACTTTCAACAATTATCATTTATATCATTCATGAGGCGGCAATGCAGTTGCGCAAAAATACATCTAACGAGCCACTGGGATAGCCACCAAGACGAAAGAATGAGGGTTGCGATGAGGGCTGCAGTGAGCGATCCGACGAAATAGCCGACATGCGATCTGTCCAGTAATCCGACAAGCGAGCCGATAAGTGTGCCGTTGGGAAAGCCGTCGATAAGCGGAAGGAATTAGGGATCCGACGAGCGAGTTGACGTGCTATCCAGCGAGCGATGTGACGAGCAATCTAACGAGCGAGCCAACAAGCGAGCCGAAGTGCATGTCGCCGGGAAAGCCGCCGATAAGTGGAAGAAATGAGGTATTCGACGAGCGTTGTGGCAAACGATCCAGCAAGCAATCCTTTGAGCCATCCTTTGAGCCATCCGGCGAGTAATCCCGCCCGCGAAATATCGGCAAAGCGGTCGACGAGCGGAAGAAATAAGTGAACCCACGAACGAATCGACGTGTCATCCGACAAGCGATATAGAGCGGAAACCGTCGGGAAAGCCGTCAACGTGCGGAAGTAACGTACGATCGCCCGAGCCATCCGCCGAGAGATCCGCCGAGCCATCCACCGAGTAATAAAGCAATCCTTCGAGTAATCCGACGTGCCATTCGACGAGCACTACGGCGCGCGGACAGTTGGGAAAGCGATCAATGCGCGGAAGTGATAGGTAATCCGCTGAGCGGCGTGACGAGCACTACTGCACGCGAAACGTCAGTAAAGGCATCGACAAGCGGAAGAAATGAGTGAACCTACGAACGAGCCGAAGTGCCATCCGTCGAGCACTACGGCACGCGAATCGTAGGGAAAGCCGTCGACGAGCGGAAGTATTGAGCGGTCCATCGAGCCATCCGCCGAGCCATCCGCCGCGCCATTTGGCGAGCACCACGGCATGCATACCTTCGGGAAAGCCGTCGTCGAGCGTATGTAATGAGTGATCCGGCGAGCGATCTGCCGTGCCATCCGTTGAGCCATCCGGCGAGTAATTCGGCGCACGAAATATCGGGAAAGCCGTAGACGAACGAAAGAAATGAGTGAACCCACGAATGAGCCGACGTGCCATCTGATGCGCCATTCAATGAGCAGTACGGCTTGCCAACCGACCGGAAAGGCGTTGACGAGCGGAAGTAATGAGCAATCTGCCAAGCTATCCGCTGAATTTGACGCACCATTCGACAGGCGGAAGTATTGATCGATCCGACCGGACATCCCATAACTAATACGGTGTGTGAACAATCATGAAAGCCGTCGACATGGGGAAGTAATGAGCGGTCTAATGCCCCATCCGACGTGCACAACGGCGCACGAATCGTCAGGAAAGCCGTCGACGAGCCCAAGGAGAGATGCGGCGAGTGATCCTTCGAGCGGTCCGACGTGTATTACGGCGCTTGAAACGTCAGCGAAGCCATAGGCAAGCGGAAGGACGAGCGAACCCACGAACGAGCCGACGTGCCATTCGACGAGCAATACGGCGCGTAAACCGCTGGGAAAGATGTTGTTGCGGTGCACTTGCGGGCACTCGTTTCCGTGGAGAAAGGTGGAGTGACTGGAGCAGTGTCGGCACCGCTCGCGTCCGTCCTCCACCTGTCCTCCCTTTTTCTTCTTCAGTCGTTTAGTTCTTTTCCTTCTTTCTTTTCATAGTCTTCGTCGTCGATAGTTGGATGGAGAAATACAACAACTCTTTCCCCACTTTCCTCCGGTTCCTTTTTCTCCTTTTTCTCGGCTTCCTTCGGTGACTGCCATATCTTGTTCTGATCCAGTGCGTACTGGAGAGGAGAGCGGCCTCAACCCCTTCCTCCTTTCTTCTTTTCTTCCTGGCCTGGGAACAACCGGCGAAAAACCCCCTCTCTTCCCCCGCAAAACTGTAGTCGAACGGAAATGGTGAGCCAGCCGGCGAGCGATCCGCTGCACGATCGGACACCCCATTTGACGAGCAATACGGCACGCGAACCGTTGGGAAAGCCGTCTTCGAACAAACGTAATGAGTGAGCCGGCCAGCGATCCACCGCGCAGTCGGACGCACCATTCGACGAGCAATACGAACGTGAACCGTCGGGAAAGCCGTCGTCAAGTAGTAGTAATGAGCGAGCCGCTGTGCGATCCGACGTGCACTACGGCGGCTGAAACGCCAAAGCCATAGACAAGCGGAGGAAATGAGAGAACCCACGAACGAGCCGACGTCCTATCCGACGAGCGAGCCGTCAAAAAAGCCGATTACGAGCGGAAGAAAAGAGTGATTTGCCGAGCCATCTGTCGAGCCATCCGGCGAGCAATGCGGCGCGCGAGCCGTCGGAAAGCCGTCGCCTCGCGGAAGCAATGAGCAATCCGGCTTTTTTTTTTGTTTATTCATACTCGAATGCGACCTATGTAGATCATGGCGGCGTACATTTTGCCCAGGTTTCCTGTCCGCAGTCCGCGCAGTGACGGCTCGTTGCAAGCTCCCCTTATGCCCTCCGCCCAGGTCTGTCCCAAGAGAGAGCAGATGGCCCAAGGAAATTAACAAAGGAAAAGACAAAAGAGAAGCGTGACCCACCCCCTACTCCTCGCTTGCCGATGCCATGAATGAGGGGGTGGGAAGGAACAGTGAAAGTCCCTCCCCGTCGCCCATATCGTCCGCAACACCCAGCGCCTCCGCCTCTCCCTTCCGCTCCTCCTGCCGCTCCCGACGCTCCCGGAGCTCCCACTCAGACGCCTCGCTCCCGGCATCGCCCCCTTCTTCTTCGGGATCTCCCGCTTGAGGTTGACGAGGGACCGTGGGAGGGGCATTGAATGAGCAATCCGGCGAGATCTGCCGAGCCGAGCAATACGGCACGCGAACCGTAGGGAAACCGTCGACGAGCGGAAGTAATGAGCGATCCCGTGTGTGATCCACCAAGCCATCTATCGAGCCATCCGTCGAGCAAATGTCATCCCACGAGTAACACAGCGCGCGAACATCCGGGAAAGCCGTCAACGAGCGGAAGAACGAGTGATCCGGCGAGCGATTCGCCGAGCCAGCTGCGGAGCAAAAGAGCACGCGAACCGTCGGGAAAGCCGCTAACGAATAGAAGTATCGAGCGATCCAACAAGAGATCCACCAAGCGATCCGACACGTGAGCCGTCGGGAAAGCCGTCAACGAGCAGAAGTAACGAGCAACGCGACCAGCGATCCGTCGTGTGATCCGATGCGCCATTCGACGAGCATTGCGGCGCGCAAACCGTCGGGAAAGCCGTCAACGAGCGGAAGTAATAAACGATCCACCGAGCCATCCGTCTAGCAATACTCTGAGTGAACTGTTGGGATAGCTGTCGACGAGCGGAAGTACGGAGCGATGCGCTGAGTGATCCGGCGTGCCACCCGACATGCACCTATGGCGCGAGAAAAGTTATTAATGCCATCGAAACCAGAAGTAATAAGTGAGCCCACCAACGAGCCGACGCGCCACCCGACGAGCGATCCGGCGAGCGATCTGACAAGAAGCCATTGAGAAAGCCGTCAACGAGCGTAAGTAATGAATGATCCGGCGAGCGATCCGACCAGCTATCAGACAAGCAGTTCAGCGGGAGTTCGGCTCGTCAGTCGCCAGTCAAGTCAGTGACACGGGGAATGAATGCGATCCTTCGTTTGCTCCGCTTATTGCTCGGTCTCCTGTGAGGTGTGGGGAACTAAATTTCTACCTGCCTCCAAGCTGCTCCCGGCAGGCAAGCCCGCTCTCGAAGGTAATAAGTAGCACCGCTCGCAAGCAAGCTTGTATCCACGACTTGGAGGCCTTTAATTAGCAAGATAGCAGCCAGCCCGGCTCCAAAAAAGGCCGCGGGAGACGATAGGGGCGTAAAGTCGCGTACTGCGGTGCAGCACGCGAGACCACCAATGGGTCGCGCGACAAAGGACACACATCCATCAGAGACGGTAGATAACCTGGCGGAAGGCAATTTTGCCTTCAGTTGCGTGTCACGTGGACACTAAGGTAGTAGAAGGTCGGCATTTTGGCGGCTCAAGAAAACCGTAGTGGGTACCGAGGTGCGAACTGACATGGCGCGCACGATCTGTTGAGCGTGCCGTCGGGAAAGCCATCGCCGAGCGGAGGCAACGAGCAACTCGCCAAGCCACCCGCCAAGCCATCCGCCATGCAATAGTTACGGCACGTGAAACGTAGGAGGGGGACATCGATTTTACGGCGAACACCAACACCAACCCATAACCGTCTGCGAGTCTAGCTATGCGGCTCTCCCTTTGCCCTCTTGGCCTACTCAGTAGCTATCTTACACCCCACCATCACTATCACACACCACCTCCATCAACTACTCGACTCTGGAACGAGTCACGATCTTTTCAGATGCGCAGGCGGCCATCAGACGGATGGCATCGGACGAGCCCGGCCCAGGACAGAAATACGCCATCCAGGCTCGAAGGCACATCGCAGCACTACGGCGGGCGAGGCCAGGCATCACCATAGAGATCCGGTGGTGTCCGGCGCATAAAGGTATCGCGGGCAACGAGAAGGCGGACGAGTGGGCCAAGGAAGCGGCAGGGCAGCCAGGCCCCTACAGGCTGCTCCCGCGATCCCTAGCTAACCTCAAGCGGGGAATCTCGGAGAAGAAGTGGGTGGAGGCTAGGCGTTGGGCAGGAGGCGGCACCTCCAAGTCGAAGTACCGCATGCCAGTGAGCCAAATGCCCGATGGCGCCGTGGCCGGCAGCACCAAGAGACTTGCCTCGAGGTACTACCAGCTGAAGACAGGGCACGCCCGCACCGGACAGTACCTGCACTGGGCGAAGGTTCGCCCCACTGCCCAGTGCTGGTGGTGCCAGTGCCCCGCGCAAACGAGAGACCACCTCTTCAAGGTGTGCCCGGAATGGAAGTTGCAGCAAAAGGTGCTGTGGGCGGAGGTGCAGCAGGAGACGAGAAGGTGGAAGAGCCGGTCGAAGATCCGGGACCTTCTGGCCGATGGGAGATGCGGGTAGGCAGTGTTAGACTTCCTCACCTCAACGGATGTGGGAAGGCTGGTGCCCCCGCTGGAGAAGAGTGACAACGGGAGTCAGGTGTCAGAGTGGGAGCTCCGGGAGCGCCGGGAGCGGGAAGAGGAGCGGGAGGCGGAGGCGGAGGAGCGGGGGGCTGCGGGGGAATTGGGTGCCGGGGAGGAACTGCCGTTGTTCCTACCCATGCCCCCCTTCATGGCATCGGCTGAGGAGGAGTGGGGACGGGTCGCGGTTTCCCTTTGTCTTTTCTTTTGTTCTTTCTTTAATTTACTCTCTCTCTTCGGACAGGCCTGGGCGGAGGGCAAAGGGGAGCTTGCAATGTGCCGCCACCGCGCGGACTGCGGACAGGAAAAACCGGGCAAAATGTACGCCGCCATGATCTATATAGGTCGAATGCGAGTATGATTAAACAAAAAAAAAATCCATCAACTACTCCTCTCATTCCGCTACCCCCTCCTGCTCTTCCGCAGTGCCATTGCTTGCTTGCTCCCACTCCTCTTCTTTAGCCTTCCTTCAACATCGGCTGACTCCAGAAACCCGAGTATTGCAGCGCTCATCTAATAAAGAGATCGGCTCTACGGAACCGATCCCTTCCACGCCTCGTTTGTGCTCGCACTACCTTCCAGAGGATTTTCCACTACTTCTTCCAGGTGGTACACACCTTAACCAGATGCTCACGGGTCTGAGTTGCTCCGGGTTTGCAGCACCACCAGCACATACCGTCTCCCCTACTGCCAATCCATTTCAGATACTGCCCGGTAAGCGAATGTCCCGTCTTCAGTTGGTAGTACCGGGACGCTGTGGTCTTCCTTGTCTCTGCTGGTCCTGGACCAGGGCGGTGTCTTCACCACGGACGGCACTTGGCATTGTAGGCGGGATGGGTTGTACGTGAGTAGGCCCAATTCTCCGCCTCCTCCAATTTCTTCTCGGCCATCTGCACCGAGAGATGTGCTAGTGAGCCAGGGGGCATACGCCTCGCTCGGTTGTCCATATTTAACCATTCCACGCCATGCTCGTGTGGTTTGCCTGTAGCGATCTTTGCCATTTATCAGCTGCTTCGTTCCCAGCAATTCCCTCATGAGCCGGGCACCATCGGATCTTCACTGGGCAGTCACTTTCTGCCAGGGTACGTCTCGCCTGGAGGGCAAAGGTCTGTCCAGGGCCAACTTCCAGGGCCTGCATCCGCTTAATTGCAGCCTGCGCATCTGTAAAAATTCTCGAACTGTAGGGGAAGCCGTTGAGAGCTTAAGTAATAACCGATCTAGCGCGCGATCCGGCGAATAATGCGGTGCGCGAATTGTCAGTAAAGCCAATGACTAGCGGAAGAAATGAGTGAACCCACCAACGTAGGCGACGTGCCATCCGCCGAGCCAGCCGTCGAGGGCGCGAATCGTAGGGAGAGCCGTTGACAAGCGGGAGTAATGGGTTCTCCGGCGGGTGGTCCGCCAGACGGTCCGGCACGTGGGCCGTCGGGAAAGCCGTCGGCGAACGGAAGTAATGAACGATCCTACGAGCCATCTACCGAGCCATCTGCCGAGCCATCCGTCAAGCAATACAGCGCCCAGACTGTCGGGAGAGACGTCGACAAGCGAAATTAATGAGCGACCCGGCAAGCGATCCAGCGAGGGATCTGATGAGCTATCCGGCGAGCGGGAACTGTCGGGAAGGCCGCTGACGAGCGCAAGTAATGAGAGATCCGCCGAGCGATCCGCCGAGCGATCCCAGACGTCGTAAATTTGGCGCGCGAGCCATTGGGACAGCCGTCGACGAGTGCAAGTAATGAGAGATCCAGCGCGCAATCCGGCGAGCGATCCGACGCGCCATCCGACGAGCAATACGGCGCGCGAACTGTTGGGATAGGCGTTGTTGAGCAGAAGTAAGGAGTGATCTGGAGAGCGATCTGCCGAGCCACCCGACGTGCACTATGGCGCGTGGAACGTCAGTAAAGCCATAGACAAGTAAGTCGGGGAAGCCGTTGTCGTGCGTAAGTAATGAGCGATCCAGCGAGTGATCCAACGCGTAAGCCGTAGGGAAAGTCGTCAACGAGCGGAAATAATGAGTAACCTCGGGAGCGATATGGCCCGTGACCCGACGAGCAATCCGACGAGCAATCGAGCGGGAGATCCGGCTAGTCAGTCACCAGTCAAGTCAGTGACACGGGGAATGAATGCGATCCTTCGTTTGCTCTGCGTATTGCTGAGTCTCCTGTGAGGTGTGGGGAACTAAATTTCTACCTGCCTCCAAGCTGCTCCCCGCAGGCAATCCCGCTCCAGAAGGTGATAAGTAGTACCGCTCGCAAGCAAGCTTGTATCCACGACGTGAAGGCCTTTAATTGGCCAGGTAGCAGTCAGCTTGGCTCCATAGAAGGCCACAGGAGACGATAGCAGCACGCGAGACCACCAATGGATTGTGTGACACATTGATGACGAGATGCTTGCCGATTAGTTACCTGGCAGAAGGCAACTTCTGCATGTTGCCTTCAGTTGCGCGTCACGTGGACACAAATGTTGTAAAAGGTCGGCCTTCTGCAATGCAGCTCAAGGAACCTAACCGAGTGCGGAGGTGAAACCCGACGGGCCAACAGCGTTGAGCGAGCCGTCAGGAAAGAGGTCGACAAGCGGATTGGCCATCGGACGAGCAATATGGCGTGTGAACCGTCGTGAAAGCCGTCGACAAGCGAAAGTAATGAGCGATCCGCGGAGGGTCTTTCCTTTGTTTCTTTCTTTTCTTTAGTGTGATCTACATTGTTCGGGGGATAGGCCTGGGCGGAGGGCAAGGGGGTGCTTGCACAGTGCCGCCTCGCGCGGTTTGCGGCCAGGAAACGGACTGTACATAAACTCGTCATGATCTAGATAGGTCGCACACGAGTATAATGAATAAACAAAAAAAAAAGAAAAAAAGAAGCGATCCGGAGAGTAATACGGCGCCCGGGCTGTTGGGAAAGACGTCGACAAGCGGAATTAACGAGCTACCCGGCAAGCGATCCAGATGCTATCTGGCTAGCGGGAACTGTCGGGAAAGCCGTTGACGAGTGTAAGTAACGAGCGATCCGCCGAGCAATCCGACGGGCACTACAGTGCGCTAAACGTCTGTAGAGCCATCGAGAATCAGAAGATGATGGAACCCACGAATGAGTCGACGTGCCATCCGACGAGCGATACGGTGCGCAAACCGTCGGGAAAGCCGTCGATGAGTGGAAGTAATCCAAGAGATCCGGCGTGCGATCCATCGTGCGATCTGCCAAGCCATCTATCCAGCAATACTGCGCGCGAAACGTCGGGAAAGCCGTCGAGAAGCGGAACTATTGAGCGATCCGGTGAACGATCCGATGCACCATCGGAGGCGCAATACCGCTCAGGAAAGCCGCCGACGAGCTGAAGTAATGTGCGATCTGGCGCCATCCGACAAACAGATTCGCCGTGCAATCCAATGTTCACTACGAGGCACGAAATGGCAGTCGAGCCATCGACAAGCGGAAGAAATGAGCGAACCTCACGAACGAGCCGACGGGGCATCTGACGAGCGATATGGCATGCAACCCGCCGGGAAAGCAGTTGGCGGGAGAAAGTAATGAGCGATCTGGCGCCCCATCCCACGAGCAATGCGCGCAAACCGTCGCAAAAGCCCTCGACGAGCGGAAGTAATGAGATCCGGCGAGCGATCCGCCAGGCAACACCGCGCGCGAACAGGCAGGAAAACCGTCAGCCAGCGGAATCGACGAGCGGTCCGACGCGGGATCCGGCATGCCAGTCGTCAGGATAGCCGTTGACGAGCGGAACAGAACCGATGAGCGACCAGATGAGCGATCCGATGCGCAAGTCGGCGCAGCAGTCGATCTGCAACCCGTCGTGTGTTTAGCTTCGAAAACTTACAGCAATTCAGCAACAAATAGTCCTATGACGAGAAGGAATGTTGCACGGGGTTTCCAGAGCGGACCTTCTAATATATGGTGGTGTGGCTGTGAATTTTTGCGCAGTACTTGTTGCGAGGGCCCGCACCACATCCCAGTTAGTCGAACCTGCCAGTTAGTCGAACCATATTCTTTTATTCGGGGAGCCAAGATGCCACTAGTGCACTAGGAGACACTATGCGCGGTGGCCCATGCATCTATGATCTTGGCGCTCCGCACATGGTTCGACTAACTGGCAGGTTCGACTGACACACTGTGTTGGGTGGTGAGTCACCTGTCAACCGGCTCCCTTATGCTAATTTCTCGGATTTACTGGAGTTAATTCATTCAATTAAATCGAGCATATGTATTACAATAAGGCGGACATAAAGCTCTCCCTTGTTTCCCCTTCCCTTCCCATGCTCACTGATGCCTATGGCTCTCCAACTTTGTGACCGCGTCGAAAATCTTAGACTACCATCGTGATCAACAATAGCTGACAACAGTGCATCTAAAATTTCAGAAACGCTTGCGTTTCCACAACGTCATCCCCTGGGCGAAACCACTGAGCACGATAGAATGACTTCGGAGAGAGGGCCGTCTTTCGATAAACCTTGTTCTTGAGGTGAAGGCCGGCATTGCATAGAGAGCTAGTAACATGGCTCTTTGGGCAGTGAACAAAACAAGTGGTGGCGCCCATTCCTGCCGCCCTCGGTGCCATCCTTCCATGCCTAGCTTCGGTGATCTCTTCACTTTTGTCGTAAAGAGTCGGGTTGTAAGGAGCGAGTCCGACGTCTCTAGGGTCGGGGTTGCTGCAGTGTTCTGTGTCTGTCTAGGATGGTTGCCATGGCTTTAGAGGGCTGTCACCATCGATCGATGAGCGGGGAGGGGAGGCCGCTGCTGCAGGCTCGCGTGTGCTGGGAATCGCCGCGGTGTAGATGTTCCTCTGTCTGACAGAATTTGAGTTCGTGAGATGTGTCATATAGCGAAACAAAGCTCACGCCCAGGCCCATGGAATTTACCCACACACCCATGTCGTCATAACAGATGTACTATGTACTTAGGTACATCATCTTCTGACAACTCCTCGCCGTGGTAGCCAATACTAAACAGACTACCTCTTATAGCACCCGGGGATGAGTTGGCGACGCCACTTTCCTCGCGCCATGGCCTAATAATTGTAGTCCCAACTAGTGGTCGGGTAAATCTTGGCGAGAGCATGGAATGCTGGGGGTGTTTTTTTTTTTTGTTTATTCAGTACTCGTATGCGACCTATCTAGATCATGACGAGGGGCCTTTGCGGTCCATATGTACAGTCCGTTTCCTCGCTAATGCTGGGGGTGTTGGGCTGCGGGCGGGATTCGGAGTGTAATTTTCGCTAGATTGCATGCGATTAATGTATAATAAAAAAACTCCCAAGGCGAGATGCCGGCCTTCATGTATCTCTTTTGGCGGTGTTTGGTTATTCTTCATCGACCGTACGAGGCCCGATATGCTTTAGAGGTCCGAAATGAGCATTACAGGGGAATCTGAGTTATGTGGCCTATCGTGTCATAAAAAGGTGGTTTTGCTATGTGGGCTCTATGCCGGCGCTCGTCCGTGGTGATTGGTTTAGTTTGACGAGTTGCACAGAACAGGGTTGACAAAGGTCGCTTCTATCTACGTAGGCCGACATCACGCCAGACGGTTGCCCCCATGGGCTACTCGGCATTAACGATTCGCTATCTAGATATCTAGATAGTGTAGGCAAGCCAAGTGAGAGTGCATGCATGCCGTTGGGACGACCTTGCGGGGCTCCGTGGGCGGGAAACACAGATAAAGCCCAGATACAGCCACACAACGTTTCCAATCTGAACAAAACAAGCAGAGCAGCTGCACAGTCACCTGAATCTCTCTATTCCGAGATATCCGAATATCAAGATGTCTTCCAAGCAAATAGCAAGTATCTACGGCTCCCCAATTCAAGTTTTTTGAGGGGAAAAAAAGGTTGTAACAGAGATTCAAAATGTAGGAGGACGAAACGACTCCGACAGACCCCGACAACGCTGCTGACCACGAACTACCCCCTAGGAACCGCCCTCGCATCACCGTGTACTCCAGTGTTTGTAACCTACTCGTCTTTACCATTAGCGCCGCTACCGACAATGTTCTGATACTGTGAAGACACCTAGGTTCACTGTCAGCGACACGGTTTGGTTATACATACCAGGGAGAACGCCCAGGCAAGAGTTTTGCATCGTTGCAGCCGTCTGTGGCAGCGAAGAATATAAACTATGTCTGGAGGATGGAACACCATGGTCGGAGGGGGAGATTGTTCCGGGGGAGTATCTTACATTCGCGGATTAAGATGGATGAGCCATGTCTTTCCATTTACTTTAGACTAAGGCCAGGAGCTAGCTTATCAATGACCCTTCCGCGGAAGGCTTTTCCGAGTTCCGTCTGAGCTTTGTCGTCCTTGGTGACGCCGAAATCACCGCCCAAACACGCGTAAGCGGCATCGCTGTAGTCTTTTCCCATGTAGTGTGCCAGTCGGGTTCGCGCATTCTTGACTAACACCTCCTTGAGTTTCATCGGCGGAAGGCCAGCTTTGACTCTTTGAGGATCGAAGCACTTCTTAGCAAGCTGCCAGAGACCTATCTCGAGCAGCAAGACCCCAAAAGAATAGAGATCATGGTCTTTTTGGAAGCGCTCCGACGGCAAGCCTTGTCGCGTCGGATGACGGTATACATTGGTTTCGAAATTTTCGACGCGTGCCGGAGTGGAGGGCTCGAGGCTTGGGCGTGAGTATTCGAAGCCGCCAAGGAACGGAGATGTGTAGTCCCAAACTACGGATTCGTCTTTCGGGGGGAAGAAGAGGATTTTAGGGCTACTGATACTCTGGTGTACCCAGTCGACCGCATGCCACTCCTCCAGAGCCAATGCCAGCTCATACGCGATCCTGAACCTTTGGCCTAGGGATGGGCGCGCAGTCTTCTCTTTATCGATGATATCATGGAGACTTTTTGGGTGGTTGTTGTAGTGTGATGGAACCTCGAAAACAAGCCCGAAGTTATGAGTGTCGGTGTTGTCAAACCAGTGGCGGCATTTCAGCGTCCGGAACTTCGAGGTGGTCGGGACGTTCAAAAGGCTGCATAGCTTTTGAACCCGTTCCACATACATCTGGTCCATCTGGAATCGCTCATCCTTGATATACTCCTTGTATTCGATGAACACCGGTGTACCGTCCAAAAAAACGCTGACGGAGTTATTCGAGAACCTCATAGAGTCGATTTTCAGATTCTCTGCCGGCGTCCGTTGATCAACAATCCGTTGTCTCATGCGAAGAGGCTCGTCCAGTCCACTGTCTTGGGATGCTTTGTTGTTCGCGAGCTTTGTGATCGTTTCCACTTCATTAAACTCAGGTAAGGCCGATAGGCTCCGAACGATAGAATTGTGGAGTGATGACGTTAATATTCGGAGGTTTCGAAAGGCGGCCTCGGTTTGTCCAAACGCGGAACCTATCGAATTGCTGGCGCTGCTTACGGATGCGAAGAATCGCTCCATACTCAGCCATGAACGGTCAATATCTCTCTTTCCCTCTTCGGCTAGTCGATCGTAGACTGAAATCTTATCGATTGTTGGGATCTCGTGGACAAAGTCATGCATCTTCTGCGGTAGCGTCACAGCGTTCTCAATTTCGATAGCGGAGATATTGAGGGGCGGGTCGGTCTTGAGCCATTTCGCAATATCGGAATAGGTCTCGGTGAGGCTACGCGGCCCATGAACGACAATTTTTGCGGTGACATATTCTCGCTGGTGCAGCAATGGGGCTGGTATGAGCTTGACCTTGTCCTTGAGGTGCGGTTGAAGTCGAATCGTTCGCCTCCTCGACGCACCGCTCAGATTAACGTGGATCGGTGTCTGCGAAAGTCGGCTCTCTTTCTTCATGAGGCGTTGGTAGAGCTCTGTAACGAGCACTTCGTTCGACTTCGAAAGCATTTCACCCATCTCCCTGATCATGGCGGTCGTGAAGGACCTACGCCCAGGCTCAGGGGTCGGGACTCCCATTGCACAGGCAGCCAGCAATTCGCATCTGTTTGGCTCTTCCGGCGCGTGTGCTCGGCCTGCTTGCGCTGCGTAACAGCAATCCAAAATTATCAAAACATCCGACTTGGCTTTTTCCAAACGCGGCTGGATATTGTACCAGTCGACGGTAGGACCACCGTCCGCACGGCTAGGTCTCTGTTAGAGGGAACATAGGTCAAAAGACTGCACTTACGCTGCCCATACGGAACGTTTTGTCCCTTTCCCGTTATCATCTCTATCCCCATGTCCGCCATAATGGATTATGAGTAGGTTGGTGTTCTCGTCGTTCTCGTACATTAGATTGTCAATCTCTCTGCTCACGAACAATCCACTCTTAACTTCCGGGATGGCTACTGGCTGCTGGCCTTGTAACTTATAACCGAAACATTTGCCGAAAAGCTCGCAGACTTGTTCCGCTTCCTCCTTGTATGCTTGGTGATCGGCCTTCTCCCAGTACAGAACCAGGACAACGACTGAATGGTAGTCGAAAGGCGAGACTGGAAAGTATCCTTCAAGCTCCTGTGTGAGCTTGGCCTTGATGTCTGGAGTTGAATTGATTTGGTCCATCGCTCGTGACTAGTCGTGGGTCAGGAACTGAAACCGTACGGTCGGCAAGTGGCGGGTGAGCTGGAGTAAGGGGGAAAGCCCTGGTGGATCTGAAAACGAAAAGAGACGCTGAAAAGAACAGGAAACTTGAAGGCGAATGGGCAGCAGTGTACGAGTCGTCGAGAATCCTCCAGCTTCCAGTCCCTACTCCGCACTTTACCCCACACCCCGGAGCCTCATGGGTTGCATGTACATTTACGGACGTTCTTACTTTAAACGTCACACAGCAAGACCACCGGCCAAGATGCAGGTGCTTAATTCTGTGCAAACCTGCCGCGGTAGTTGGGTACCAGTGAAATTATTCTGCAGGGCTGAAATTTTCGATTGGCCTGCATCTCTTGTGTCTGTAACTGCAGCTTCTGGTGCTGACTGCAGATCAAGCCTGAGAGAGGAGGGGCGGCGGGGGGGGCCGGTCGGAGCGGGGGCGACGAGACAAAACAGCGGAATCTCTCCAGAAAATATTATTGATGGTCGAATTTTGGCGAATGGTACAATGTATGTACCTCCGGGGCACTTGACGAGTCAAGTCTTGGCAAAACTCAAATTGTCAATGCTGCCCCGCCCATTCGGAGTTGAGCCCATCCGTTCTTCTTGGATTCACTTGCTTTGATTCACTGTAGTTTCCTCCTCGCGCTCCATTGGATCGTTGTACGCGTGTGCCGAAAATGAGCTGTTGAAGCAAGACAAAGTCGAAACCTGGGGAGATTGCAAAGACTGTTGTCACCATCGGATGCTCGAAGCGCAGCCAGGTTTCCACAGAAGTCAATGCTTGGGACCGTCATCGACCCCGCCAGCCACGAAGTTATCTACTCAAAATTTCACTGCGAGCTCAACTACTACCGGGATGCCGTGAAGCAGTATACACGGGCGAACTGCCGGTGCTCATCCGCCCCACCGCCAAGTGCTGGTGGTGCGCGGGCAGGCCGCAGACGCGGGACCACCTTTTCAAGGTTTCCCGAGTGGAAGGCCCAACAGAAAATCCTGTGGGCAAAGGCACGGAAGGGAAGCGTGAGGGGGAAGAGCCAGTTCACGATCCGTGACCTCCTCACCGATGTGAGGTGCAGCCAGGCGGTACTTGACTTCCTCTCCACCACGGATGTGGGAAGGCTGGTCCCGACTGAGGAAGACGCACGGAGCGAGGCGTCTGAGTGGGAGCTCCGGGAGCTCCGGGAGCGGGAGGCAGCGAGGGAGGCAGAGGCGGAGGAGCTGGGCGCCGCAGGGGAATTGGGCGCCGGTAGGAGCCATCACTGTTCCTGCCTACGCCTTCCTTCATGGCATCCGCAGACGAGGACTAGGCTGCGCTTTTCCTTTGTTCCTTTCTTTTGTCTTTCACTCTCGCTCGGCTTCTTTTCCTTTGTAATTTCCTTGGTGGGCATCACATCTTCTTGGGACAGGCCTGGGCAGAGGGCAAAGGGGAGCTTGCAACGTGCCGCCGCCGCGCGGACAGCAGACAAAATGTACGCCGCCATAGCCTAGATACATTCTTCCTCCCCACGCCGTCCTTCACATTAGGTGCGGTCGGGCGGTACTGGACTTCCTCTCCACCACAGACGTGGGAAGGCGGGTGCCGGCCGAGGAGGATGACGCCGTGAGTGCGGTGTCTGAGCTGGAGGTGCGGGAGTGGTTGGACGAGCAGGGAGCGGGGGCGGAGGAGCCGGGTGCTGGGGGGACCCCACTGTTGCTTCCCACGCACGACTTCGCGGCGTTCGCAGGAACGGCTTAGGCGCGGGGCGGTTTTTTTTTTTTTGTTTATTCATACTCGCATGCGGCCTATATAGATCTAAACAAATAGTAGAGGTTTTGAGGGGCAAGCCGGGCAGGGTCCTTCTCCGAGGCGCTGAGCGATAGGAGACGGCGAGGAAGAAGAGGAAGAAGGACTTGAAGGGAGTGAGAGAAAAGTGGCGATGGTTCAGTTGATGCTCACGTTGGGCGAGAGCAGCGAGCGATCTTTTGGGAACCGTGAAGATTATTATTTTGGTCTAGGAGAAAAAGAAAGAGCGAAAAGCAAACTGTGTACAAAGTCTCGCTGCCTGCACTCTTGCCCCGATTGGGCTGCTTACCCCGCTTACCCGGTCAGCGCCCTGCTCAACTCCGTGCGCAATGCCGTATGTCAAGCGGTGAGAAGCATTTTCAACAAGATCATGGCGGCGTACATTTCACCCGGTTTTTCCCGCCGCAGTCCGCGCGAGGCGGCTCGTTGCAAGCTCCCCTTGTGCCCTCCGCCCGGCCCTCAGGCGGTGTTCTTTCCTATGTTCTTTCCTTTGTCCTCCACGCTCTCTTTTCTTTCTTTTGTTTTGTAATCTCCTTGGTGCGAACCACATCTTCTTGGGATAAGACGGGTGCCGGCCGAGGAGGATGGCGCCGTGAGCGCGGTGTCTGAGTTGGAGGTGCGGGAGTAGTTAGAGGTGCAGGGAGCGGGGGCCGTGGAGCCGGACGTTAGGAGGGAACTGCCACTGTTCTTGCCCACGCCTGACTTCATGGCGTCTGCTGGAGAGGGGTAGCCCGTTTCCTTTGTTTCTCTCATTTGTTCTTTTCCTTTTGTACTTCCCTTGGTGCGCTTCACATTTTCTTGGGACAGGCCTGGGCGGAGGGCAAAGGGGTGCTAGCAACGGGCCGTCACTGCGCGGACAGCGGACAGGAACTGGACTGTACATACTCTCGCCATGATCTCTATAGGTCGCACGCGAGTAATGATTAAACAAAAAAATCTTCTTGGGATAGGCCTGGGCGGAGGGCAAAGGGGAGCTTGCAATGGGCCGCCACTGCGCGGACAGCAGACAGGAAACGGACTGTACATATTCTCGCCATGATCTGATAGGTCGCATGCGAGTAATGAATAAACAAATAAAAAACGCCGTCCTTCATGACCTCTGCGGACGAGTAGGAGTTTAGGGGCGCCTTTCATTAGTCTTTCCCTTTGTCTTTCCTTTTTGCTATCTCCTTTGTTATTTCTTTGGCACGTTCTATCTACCTTGGGGACAGGCCTGGGCGGAGGACTAAGGAGTGCTTGCAACGAGCCGCCTCCAGGCGGACAGGCCAGGAAACGGACAGTGTGTCTTTTGCGCGAACAACGACAAAACAAAAAAAAACCCCAACACCTCCAATCAAAAATGGGAAGTCGAGGCTGCTTGAATAAATTCTCTCTTACGTTGGGTGGTAGTCGGGGGAGGGTGGGCGTGGAAAACCGCTCCACCGTCCAAGACTACAGTAAGACTCTAGAGATCCCTAGGGGGGGAGGGGTGCGGAGAGAAGGCTGATGTCTCTCCCCCACCCCACCATCGTTCTCTCCCACATCTTACCGGCAAGAAGGAAAGCCGCATAGCTAGACTCGCGGACGGATACGGGTCGGTGTTAATTTCGTTCGCCGCCGTCTAAACAGGCTTATATATGCGAAATAAAAGTGAGGTCCCCTTCCCACAACTTACCCCGCTCCGATGCGTCGATTACCGCCATATCTAGTATCTATCCTGATCCTTCCTTCCCTCGATCAACCAAGTACCCCGCCTTGTCCGCTCTCCATTTCCGCTCCCCATTTCCTCCACAACCTAGCCCCGCACTCACTCCATTTTCTCAAACCTGGTCACCTACTCTCCTTCCTGCCGCGGCTAGGTCGCACGCTCTCCGCAATCACCAACTGGGACTCGACGGGCCGTCAACCACTCATCCATCCTTCGGAAGGCGTATTCCAATGAGTAATCCGAAATTTACATCACTATACGACCCCTCACAGGCTCGATCGCGCTCAGGCTCGTTCATAGCTGGTAGCACGTGCTCGGAGGTCCCTGCCAGTGGAAGTGGTGGGGCGATCGGTTTCACTCCTAGTTCCCTTAAGGCGCCAACGAACGGCTTCCAGTCCTTGACCGAGTTTGTCGCGACCATGAACGAGACAGAGATCCCCGGTCCACACCTCCAGATGCGGGTCCACGAGGGCAAATATCTAGGACAGGGCGCTCAGTTCCAGGTCTATGGGCAGCGGCATGGCGTTTCGTGGGTTCCATTCCTTATTGACCAACCTTACATCGATCACCGAGCGAAGGTCTGGAGGTGGCGCTATGGGAGCGATCCCATAGATCTCGCAATAAAACGAACGATTTTTAAACTGCCAGCCTATTCTGGGCAAGAACATACATTGGGGTTTGGTAGTCCGCAGCAGCTTCACGATTTCCAGCTGGAGGTTATGGCCCTCTGCCGTCCCCTCTTACGCAGTCACCGGAACATCGTCAAACTGCTGGCTTGGGGCCTAGACTACGATCCCAAACCTAGTGGCCAATTCGTGAGCCCCATCAGCCCGATTCTAATCGTGGAATATGCAAACTGTTCAATGAGACAACTGCTCGCTCGCGACGTTCCCGTTCCCGTTCTCGTTCGACAGAAGCTGTGCTTCGATGTCTGCAATGCAGTATCGGCCCTCCACCAATGCGGCATCGTTCACGGCGATATCAAGACGGACAACATTCTCATTTTTCCGGCGGAGAAGGCTGAGCGGCACTGTGTGGCAAAGCTGTCTGACTTCGGTTTATCCGTTGCAGAGGAACAAGTGAAAAGTAGCCATCCGAGATCCTACCGTGGCCTGGGAACCGAGGGTTGGCAAGCACCAGAGCTCACGCGAGTGGGCAACGTGGTTAGCGTGGAAGACCTCCCGAAATGCGATCTTTATTCTCTGGGATTGGTCATATGGAGTGTGATCTTAGGAGATGGGGGATGTCCACTAAAAGGTAGCGCAGATCGTAAGAAGCAAGCGCTCAATGTGGCCTCTTCTTTCGTCCATGCTTCTGGCCTTCCTGGTCTGACGAGGGAATCCCTAAGGGAGATCTTGGAGCAACTTCTGCAAGAGGAGCCATGTAAACGAGTGTCGTCGTTGAAGGGCATTTGTGAGCGCCTCCAAGTTGCTTCAGATGTCTGTCCGACTTCTGTGGCTGATGAATGGTAATTTAACTGACTCTTGCTGCGTACTTGACCAATCAACTGATACGCGATTCCCAGGGTTACCCTTTTCCGCAAACCAGAAAATAAGGTCCAAGGACAGTTCGAAGACTACAATAGCCCCGATCAGACATCGATGAATATACGGCTAACGCCGCCAACGGGGACACCTACAAGAAAAGAGGGCACTACTACAACTTCTTGGAATATCGTTTTCAATCTTTTCTCTGGCATTGAGGACGGAGACCGTCGAATCCTTGTGGAGTTATACCAAAATGGAGTCTACGACATTCTACGGAGAATCCCTTCCAAATCGGACATGGTCGGATCGGAATTCAGTGGGCATGATGTTCTCTCTTTGTGTTTTTGCCGGACCCCGGAAGTCAGCTTTGGGGGCTTGCATTTCCTCCCACCGGAGGTTTGCTTGGGGCGATTAGCGTCATGTCTACTTGTGGCCGCCAGGAAAGGATCGATTGCAGCAAGGGATCTTGCTCGTCATTTCACTTCTGCACTACCGCCAGGCGCTGCCGCCGATTCCGGCTGTATCGAATGGGCGTGGCAGGCGGTGTCTTACGGCTCACTCCTGAACTGGGATCTCCAGAAGAAAGATCCGCAGCGGTTTTCGGAGAGCTGGGAGACTTTCCGGAAGAGTGGCGGATTTAACACACATTACGTTCACTTCCCGATGGAGGTTCAACCACCGAAATCGACTTCAAGCGGGCTCCTCGAAAATCCACTGCAATGGCTCCAGACCGCTTATCCTTTGCATTACGCCGCAGCACTTGGAAATGCAGGGACACTACGACTTCTTTTAGAAGACGGACAACATACGAACCAGCTAGATGCGCGAGGCGAGACTGCACTCATGAAAGCATGCATGGCAGGTTCTGGAGAGTGTGTACGGTTGCTACTCCGTTACCGCGCGAACCCGGCTCTTCGTAGCACGTCTTTGGGGACAGTCCCGCTGCACTGGCTTTTCGTCTTCGATGAGAGTCCCACCCAGATGATGGAGCTAGCCATTGCGCTCGCTGGCGAGGGTTCTGAAAATCTCGAAGCCGTTTGCAACAATGTACCCGCCCTATTCTACCCTTTCCGGTGGCTGTCCGGAACGCCGTTAGATTGGGCTATTGTTTCCAATAATGCTGCTGCTATCCATTGCCTCCTAGACCTCGGCGGGAATCTGAATAAAGTACCGGATTATTTCCCCGAACCAGTAGACAGGCGAGAGTGGACGGACGATGAGAGGCAGCGGGAGTATGAATCGGCTCTTGTCTCTTACCAGATCTACGTTGAGAGCGGTATCCAGAACCACCGGAACCCCACGGTCCTCGAACAACGAAGGTATCACCTTCACGCTCGGCGTGCTTCATATAGGCAGTCAGCAGCGTTAAACGGCCTTCAAGAGCAAGCATTGTCGCACTTCGGGAACGAGCTTAACATAGCTATAGGTACGAAACAAACAGAGCGAGCGGAAAGACTGATAGAGGGAGGGTTCGACCTCAATCAATTTTCCCCCCGGGCCAGCTGGAGATGGCAGACAACGCTGCCCGGGGCGATTTCTTCAGGCTCAAGTTTACAGTTCATCCGACGCTTACTGGAGGGAGGCGCAAACGTTCACGGAAACGAACACCACACCCACCGGGAGGCATATATCTATCCACTGACAGTGGCCGCCCTCATGCAGGACCGCGAGATCGTGAGGCTTCTTGTCGAGGAACACGGAGCCGACGTCAACCGTCGGGAAGCGAATTACGTCCATGACACGGAAGGTCCCTACGGGATACAAACCGCGAGGGTAGGAACAGCGCTCCAAGCGGCAATTATGGGGCCCAAAGATGGTCTCACCCTCGTCCAGTACCTCCTTTCGAAGGGAGCAAATGTCAACGCTACAGCAGGCCGTTACCACTCAGCTCTCAACTGTGCCGCCGTCCGTAACGCCCCAGAAATCGCGCGCCTCCTCCTCAAGTCCGGCGCGAACATCCACGAAGCCGGCGGCGAATATGGCAGCCCTCTAGCCGCAGCCAGCCACTCTGGCTCGCTCGATATCGTGCAGATGCTGCTCGCACTCGGCGCAGATATCAACGCAATCAGTGGACCCGAAAAACTCACGCCGCTGCTAGTAGCCTTGACCCCCCCATCCTACCCCACAGAGCCAGCCATGGCGCTTCTGCTCATCGACCGAGGAGCTAGCATCGACATACGCAGCGATCGACAAGACCGCCCGCCGGTGAATCCGTTGCAAGCAGCGGTGGCAGTGAGGGCAAAGCCGGTGGTGAAGCGGCTCCTGGAGATGGGCGCCGATCCGGGGGTGATTCAGGGGCAGTATCTCCGACAGGCGGTGCTAATGGGGAGTGTGTCTATCTTGCGGCTGTTAGTTGAGAAGGGGCTGAGGATCGGGCCGGAGGAGGCGAATACTTTCTTGAAGCTCCCGAGAATTGAAGGCTATGAGAAGTTGCGATTGTTTCTCATGAAATTCGTTGATGAGAGGCAGACGTCACCGACTGTGGAGGGTGTTTCCGCGTATGAGCGGCTTATGAAGGAGGTCGCCTGGAAGGCTGCGGAGAGGGGTCGACTGGGTGATTAGGTACAAAGAGTTGTGCTGTGCTGAGCATGGAAGGTCGTTTGATAATGATGGAATCTACATTTGCCCCTTCATTACTAGACGCTTTTTTTTGCCGTTGCGTGTAGCCGGGGAGCCCTCGGGGTGCTATATGAGACGGCCGACTTTGAGCGCGGGTTCGGTCGTCGAACTGGTTGACGACGCGGACGGTAGGAGGCAGAACACATGGGTGTTACTCAACGGCTTCTCGAACCGGCCAGGAGGGTGACTGTAGTTTATAAGCAGAGACTTGATGAGCGGGATACCCCCCTTCAAGCCGAGGTGACCTGGACTCCACCAGCATGTGTTGTAGCCTCCTTAACAGGCTGGCTCAACGAACCACAGCCAGTTCACGAACCGTCACGGTCCCATGTGCGAACCAACGTGACCGACAACAATGCAGATGCAATGCAGATGTTCCGAATTGGAGTTTTTTTTTTTTTTGTTTAATCATACTCGCATTGAGCCTAGGTTCCGCTGTCCGCGCAATGGCGGCACGTTGCAAGCTCCCCTTTGCCCTCTGCCCAGGCCTGTTATAAGAAACAAGAGTCGTGCCAAGGAAACTGCAAAGGAGAGACAGAAGAAATAACAAAGGAAACAGTGATTGGCCCCTACTTCTCTTCGGCGGGCGCCATGAGCGAGGGCGTGGGGAGAAACAGAGGTTGTTCCTCACCTTCCGCACCCAGCTCCTCAGCCTCCACACTCCGGTCCTCTTCCCGGTCCTCTTCCCGCTCCCTGAGCTCCCACCCTGACACCTCGCTCCCCGCGTCTTCCTCAGCCGGGACCAGCCTTCCCACATCCGTGGTGGAGAGGAAGTCTAGTACCGCCTGGCTGCACCTCCTGTCCGCGAGGAGGTCCCAGATTTTGAACCGGCTGTTCCCCCTCCCGCTTTCCTTCCACACCTCTGCCCACAGGATCTTCTGCTGGGCCTTCCACTCGGGGCACAACTTGAAGAGGTGATCCCGCTTTTGCGTCCTGCACAAGTACCACCTGCACTGAGCAGTGGGTCGGCTCTTCGTCCAGCTCAGGTGCTGCCCAGTAAGGCAGCGGCCTGTCTTCAGCAGGTAGAACCCCAAGGCGAGCCTCGTGGAACTACCTGCTACCGTCTCGTTTAGCTTCTGCTGCTCGGCATCTTGTACTTATTCCTAGAGGCCCGGCCTCCAGTCCATTGGCGGGCTTCCGCCCCCTTCTTCTCGGAAATCTCCTGCTTCAGGTGCGCGAGGGATCTGGTGAGCGGCATCGCGTGCCTCTGCGCGGCCTGGGTATCCTAGCTATTTTACCTCGAGGGCGTTTGGCTGCTTTTTTTTTGTTTATTCATTACTCGCGTGCGACCTATGGAGATCATGGCGAGAGTATGTACAGCCCAGTTCCTGTCCGCTGTGAGGGCGTTTGACTGCGTGGATACAAGGAACATAGCCATTCTCGAATCTCAACTACCTGATATGTACCCGCCACCACACATCACGACGCGGCGGCAAAGTAGAGGAAGAAAGAATGTGAAAGAAAGAGTGGGAGAAAGGGAAAGACAATTATTAAGGGAAAAGGAAGAGGTGGCGGCGGGGCGACGGGTAGGAAATCCCACGGGAACTGAGCCTACTGTTTCTCTCTCTCTGTCTTCTCGAATTTCTCGAATACTGAATGGGAAGCGGGGACAGCACCGCTGGGATCGATGAGGTGAGCGGCTGGGAAGGGGCTAACCTTTGCGGAAAGAAGGGAACAGTTATCCGAGCGCATATCGCAGATGCGAGGTTGGTGTTCCGGTCATTACCCAATTGGCGCATCTATTGAGATGTTTAAAATGTACAGTACCTCGGCAGCCCTGTGGGTGGAAGGGAAGGCAATGTGGGATAGCACTATGGGAAAGTAATGCGAAACTTCTTCATCGTTGTATGTGCTAGCATATCATCCGAGCTTGTTGGCCCTTTTTTTTTTTGATTACATACATTGTAGGTTGCGGGCAGTACTGGGTGGGTGCAAAGTGGTAAAGGACGCATCGTGAAAATCACGAAGTATATATTTTGACCTGTTGATACTATTTATGTTCACTATCTAACTACCTAGAGTTAGGTACCTAGCTCAGTTTTATACCTGAAGCTGGGTACCTGCGAGACGTCGACCGCGACGCACCATTTGCTGCAAATTCCACTCGACTGGCTTCAATCAAATCGAAGACAAGGTATCCTCAGGGATGCACCCATTCACAAAGTGACGGAGCGAGTTTTAGGGCATCTTGGGCCCCACGTGTGCGCGGTGTGTGTGTAGGAGTACAACTTCCTTATATTCGCAGATGGAAGATGTGGCTAACCGGTACCCCCGCATGCCTACCTCTGATCCTATGCCTCCACTACCGCAGGCGATCCTCCCAGTGGCGGCCCATTCCCAGCTACAAACACAACCATCACTGCCATGTAACTGTCCCCGTTAGCTATAGGTCCGAAGTAACAAGAGCAGGGTGGCCCACCAAGCACTGGCCAGCAACAGCTCTGCCGCCTTCGCCTTCCCAAAAAACGATAGAGTGAGTATGAACGCCGCTGTAGCAACGAAAATCACCACAAACCGGGACGACATATTCTGGATATAGTACAACACCACGAGTGGCACCAGCAGGAAGGACACCGAAATCCAGGCTACGATAGACCTACTCAGATTTAACACGCTGGCACCCGACGGGATAAAAACATTTCGGTCTCGAGAAGCCTGTTGTGGAGCCTGTATCTGTTAGTTGTTTTCGAAAAAGATTTCCCCCTCTCCGGACCCCATACCCTCCGAAACAGTCGATACACGGCAAGAAGCGCATCCTCCACAAATGGCTGCAGAAACGTAACCCCCGCGTCGGTTGTCCCCGCGGCGTTCATCAAATCCGGTCCTTTCGCGAGGTACGCGGTTTCTTTCCTGGCAATCGCTCCATTTCCAATGCACCAGTTCCTAAGGTTTTGAATATCCCTCTCTCTCGGCGATTCGTAGCACATGATGTTACGATACCGTCCCAGCTGATCGTCTTCCATCGTGTCAGCTGCATCCCGAGGAAGAGGGTAGGCGAGTTCAATACCGTATTCTGCAATTTTTCCCTCCAATGCCTGCAATACTTTCTTCCGCTCCTGATTCCTATCCCGCCGTCTAGCACCGAGAAATAACTCGGACGGTTCGTCGCGGTCGATCTTCTCCAGGTCTTCCTCCAATGCGGCGATCTCGTCCTGTTTATATAATAGTAGCCTAGTGCGCGAGACAGCAAAGCGTCGAAATACCGAGAACGAGGAATGGCTGGCTATCAGAGCGGAGAAGCGAGGGTAGCCTTGGCGGTAGTCCTCTACTGCTGGATTTCAGCATATATATGTCAGTAGTTGGGGGCAGGGGTCGTACATTGCATCGGGGCTTCCTTTCTCTCCCTGACGTTTGGTACCCATGACAGGACTCGCGACCATGAGGGAAACGTCGCTTGACGCGTTTTCTCTGTTACTGGGGCGGGGAGTTCTGCGATATGGATGTGAGTCGCGGCCTTGAAGCCGGTGGAGTGAAATACTAACCTGCGGGCATTGACGTGTTGTCGTGAGGAAGAGACATCAAAGATAAGCGAACCTTCTTGTATTAACAGCCGCGGGTGTAGATACTACATGCACCAATGGGGCTCCGCCACATTGAATATGCAAAAAGGCAGTGCAGACTGGGGAAAGATGCTTCCATTTGCAGTTAGAACAACGATGATTGAGGCTGATTATCATGGTATTTTAGCGGTTTAACTGATCCCGAACCCTTCAGCGCCGCCAACGAGATGTGGAAATTAACTATCACAGCCGCCTCCACGGTCTGACAGTGGGCTCATTCGAGATGGGAGAGTGTTTTTTCCTTCCAGGCAGCAGGATTCACAGAAGGCGCACGTGATGAGAGCGCAAAGTGAGCGCGCTCGATATCTCTCTTAGCGGCGAATACGTGACGCTGTCAGGAAACTTGCTCGCGCTTCATTCCGTCCCCCTATATTCAGCTGAGAGCAACCGGTACCCGCCCGGTCGCGTTGATTCTCCGCACGGTGGCGATCCCCGCCTGGTTTTCTGGAAAATGAAAAGCAGATCGGTAGAGCTAACTACCTACCTCGACAAGAATGTGTCTTGTGGTCTTGGAGGTGTATGTTTGGGGACACCTAGGTAACCCGAGCATTTAACCAGGAGGAATAAAATCCAAAAGCGGTAAATGAAAGACAAAAGTACAATGGACTGTCAAATCATACAGCAATGAAGGTCTACGAGAGGTGATCCCTGCCACCATAAGATACATTCCACGGGCGGCGATCAAGATAGAGTCATTGCTTCCGTACTATTTTTTTTTGTATATTTATACTCGCGTGTAGCCTATCTAGGCTATGGCGGCGCACTTTTTGTCCATGTTTCGCGTCCGCTGTCCGCGCAGTGGTGGTGCGTTGCAAGCCCTCCTTCGCCCTCCGCCCTGGCCTGTCCCAAGAAGATAATACGGGCAACAAAGAAATTGCAAAGAAAAAGAGTCGGATCCAAAATAAAGAACGCAGGAAAGAGAAGTCCGAACAGAAAGAGCAAAAGAAAAGCGCGCCCGTCCTCCTCGTGCTCGGAGGATGCCATGAAGGGGGGTGCGGGTAGGAACAGCGGTAGCTCCTCTCCAGCGCCCAATCCCCCCGCAACACCCAGCTCCTCCGCCTCCGCCTGCCTCTCTTCTTCCCGCTCTCTACTCTACCTGCGCTCCCACTCAAATGCCTCGATCCCCGCGTCTCCCTCAGCCGGGACCGGCCTTCCCACATCCGTAGTGGAGAGGAAGTCTGTTTAGTACCGCCTGGCTGCACCTCCCATCGGCAAGGAGGTCCCGGATCGTGAACCGGCTTCTCCCCCTCCCAGCCTCCTTCTACACCTCCGCCCACAGGATCTTCTGCTGGGGCTTCCACCCCGGGCACCTGGTGGCCTTACCAGAAATGGGCCCATAAGATGGCCTGTTCGCGGTCATAATGGCCTTCCGCTACGGATCCATCCTCTGCAACAGTGCCTGACCTGCCTTGTCGATAGGTACTTGGTGAGGTATATCCGGTGGCGGTCCAGATGTCGCTTCCCTTTGCCTTCTGTAGGAACCGGTTCTAGCTGTCCCTCTTGGTCTTCCGGATAGAGTCACTAGCTGTGTTTCTATGTGTACACGTGGTGAATCACAGCCATTTCTGACTCCTTCCATACAGTTGTGTCCCCCGTTGCAATCCGCAGACAGGACTCGGGCAATTAACAGCAGACTTCGTTCCCTGCAATGGACAGTACTAGTACTGGGCCGGCATTCCCTCGGCGTCAGTATGCATGGGTCCCCAATATTCTTGGCCGTCATGGTCCCGCTGGCGCATTGCGCAGCCAGCACCAAAACCTAGCTTCCGCGAAGACGAGCAAATACTCGATGGGGAAAACCGACTGCGCAATTGCCGCTGCAGCTCGCGATCAGACGTAGGGAGATTCCATATACGGCGCCGAAATACTGCAAAAACTCCTAATATGGGCATGCATCCTCACCCGACCATGGGACCCTAGGGTACAAGAAATGTGTGTTTTACGCCTTTTATGATAATTGCGTTAGAATTGCGCAACTAATATCGCCTATGATTGCGTAACTAATATCGCCTATAATTGCGTAACTAATATCGCCTATAA
>Ga0307516_10000712_pt1 | contig 45208 bp, 56 predicted proteins | sample 19_EM_MG_FD_203310 | JGI IMG/M metagenome (GOLD analysis project Ga0307516, IMG submission 203310) | Populus trichocarpa ectomycorrhiza microbial communities from riparian zone in the Pacific Northwest, United States - 19_EM | ecosystem: Host-associated > Plants > Roots > Unclassified | place... | reverse complement strand
CTCGGGTCTGGCAGTAGAGGTCCGAGCATTGTTTAACAACGAGATATTTTTATTCTGGTTCGAAGTGGTGAGCCTCCTCAAGCTTGTGAATACTTGTGCCGCCTCGCTGTCCTCTCTCATTCAATGGACCATGGTGTGTAGAATGACCTTCACATAGAGATTATATTCTGACTTGTACTACAGCCTCACAAAGAGTACAAGGACATCTCCGATGAAGCAACGGATGCCCAGAGATTTATTCGCACATTCGGTGGTGCAATTTCTACAAGCACCCCTCACTTGTACCTATTGGCACTACCATTTTCACCAAAGGAAGCGCATATCTCTATCAAGTTTGCAGACATGTTCCAAGGATTGCCGAAGGTTGTTTCTGGGCACAGCGTGACTTGGCCGGAGATCCAGAGTGTGATACATGGGCATTCTGGGCGAGTCAATTCGGTCGTGTTCTCGCCAGATGGCAAGTGCATCGTGTCGGCCTCAAATGACAAGACCACCCGGCTGTGGGATGCTGAGGTGGGGGAGCTGCTGCGACCGCCTCTCGAGGGACATGAAGGTGGGATCAACTCTGTTGTGTTTTCACCAGACGGCAAGTGCATTGTGTCGGCATCATTTGACAAGACCATCCGGCTGTGGGATGCTGAGACAGGGGAGCTGCTGCGACCGCCTCTCGAGGGGCATACAGGCGAGATCAACTCTGTTGCATTCTCGCCAGACGGCAAGTGCATTGTGTCGGCATCAAATGACACGACCATCCGGCTGTGGGATGCTGAGACAGGAGAGCTGCTGCGACCGCCTCTCGAGGGACATGAGAACTGGGTCACATCTGTTGCATTCTCGCCAGACGGCAAGCACATTGCGTCGGCATCAAGTGACAAGACCATTCGACTATGGGATGCTGAGACAGGAGAGCTGCTGCGACCACCTCTCGAGGGACATGAAGGTGGAATCAAGTCTGTTGTGTTTTCACCAGACGGCAAGTGCATCGTGTCGGCATCAGATGACAAGACCATCCGGCTGTGGGATGCTGAGATGGGGGAGCTGCTGCGACCGCCTCTCGAGGGACATGAGTATTGGGTCACGTCTGTTGCATTCTCGCCAGATGGCAAGCGCATCGTGTCGGCCTCAAATGACAAGACCATCCGGCTGTGGGATGCTGAGACAGGGGAGCTGCTGCGACCACCTCTCGAGGGACATAAGGGTTGGGTCACATCTGTCGCATTCTCGCCAGACGGCAAGTGCATCGTGTCAGCCTCAGGTGACAAGACCATCTGCTTGTGGCATCCTAATGTAGAGGTATGTTTCCCTGCCCAGAGGCTCTGTAGTTTTCAAAAGTTTGACGGATGCATGAAACGGGACAGGTACATCCAGCAACCTTTTCACTCAGCGATTCTTCACGGTTGTGTCACGGAGCTAAGATGAACCATCAAGGATGGTTTATTGGACCCAATGGCGAGCTTTTATTCTGGGTCCCATCGTATCTTCGACCATGCAGCCTCACCACATATATGCAGTTGGTGATTCCACGCCTGGGGTCATGGCTTGATCTTAACCACTTCATACATGGACAGGAGTGGCAGAAGATAAAAGACAGAAATTCGTCCATGTCCTGTCAATCATCATTCAATTGTTTTAGTAGTACGTAGAATCTGAAAACAATTTCTCGCCGGCCTGCAAGGTCCTTTCAGGCTGTCCATTCTTCCATCAGTAATTTTGTAGCTTCACAAATTTTCTTGCCCATGCGGGTTGATGAGAGTTTCGTCGTCATCGACTCTCGAGTTATGCTACCAAGAGACGCGAGGGGATGGAGTTGGCGGATGTGGTTTAGGAGAGAAGCCTCGACGCCTCGACTGCGTCAACCACGAAGGTGGGCATGGGAAGGCTGGTCAGTTCCGCGGTGCCTTCCATCTATTGAGCTTGAGAGAGTCATGATCTCATGCCAAATGACGATTACTGGGCGCGTTGCGTCCCTGTAAGGCGTCTCTGGAACAAGCAAAACGACGCTCGGAAAAGCGCTGGGGGATATGCTCGGAATGCCATTCGTAGATGGGGATGTCGGTATCTCCGTGTAACGTTGTACCCTAATCATCATGTCCTTTGACGCCCTACCTGCTGAGCTCTACTCTGCCGTCATCTCCCACGTCTCTCCGCCGGATTTGCAGCAAACCGTCTTGTCTTTGTCGAGAGCATTGCCGCGCTCTCCCATTCCTTTGCACCATCTCTTTCATGCTGTTTCCATCACTCATCCCGCACAAGCCGTCCGTCTCAACGCGAGGATCCGCGCTGGCATTCCCGAAACCTCTGCCGCTGTAGATGCATCCCCTTGGGTCCACAGGCTTTCGGTCGAAACATGGCAGGTGGACGCAGATGTTCTCATAAACCTCATCCGCCTTCTCCCAAACCTCGAAAGTCTGCATCTCTGGATCGGTCCGAGCAATTTTGAGCTTGGTCATTTGGAAGAGCTCTTCTTGAGATACATGCCGACGCTGCGATGTCTCTCGGTTAGATTTCGTCCGTAGTAAGTGCTGTAGGATCCCTGCCGTCACCCCGATTCACCCTTCGCTAGCGTTCAAAAGGCTACCTATCTTCAATTTCTAAAAGTACGGTTACTACGACCCCTCCCATCCCTGGCGATGCTAAGGACGGTAATTCTAGGGAGCTTATTTCGACAACATGCTTCTCGCACTTTCTAAATGGCCGCCCTCTCCTCAAGGGTTACCCACCCTTTCCATCGTCCAGGATCCCGACACGACACAGTTGAAGGGTTTTGCTCAACCTATCGTTTTCTTCCGACTGGATCTTAATCTCTCTCTTCTTGTGCACTCCCCCGCAGCTTCCACTTCCTTGAGATCCTTACGCATACGTATCCCGGGACGTGCCGTCGTCCCAGCCCTCACTCGAGTGTACGTCAACCCCGATACACCGTCGGTTCCTACGACGAAACAGAAAGTCACTCTTCCTCCCATCGAGTTCCTGGATATATCCACATGCAGCGTGTCTGAATCCGATATCGAGGCACTTCTGATCCGGTTTGCAACCCTCCAACATCTTGTTCTTGACGAATGTACAGGTCTGCTTCGTGGGGGACCGGGACCGGCGATGGGTCAAGAACTAGAGTGGTGGTCGGGTTTGGGACGGAGATGTGCTCTTGCTGGTGTGACAAAGGCCAGGGATAGAGAGAAACGGCTCAAGGCTTGGTTGGAAGCGCAGAGCCATTCTTGGAATGAAGGAGAGGATTCGAATTCCCAGGTTGCTTCCGATATACCCCGGAGAGCACGAAGAGGAAGACGTGGCTTGGCAACGGCAACTATATCTTTGCGTGGGGCTTCGTCGCCTACACGAGCGGGACCCTCCGTTGTTGCATCTCCTGGGAAGAAGGCGAATACCGGCGCCCGCGCGTCTGTGAAGATTCACATCGTTCCTCCCCTACCCACGCTCCGCTCCATATGTCTCCATCCCACCTCGAGAATAACTACCAACCCCGAACTCCTTCTGCTTATTGATGCCGAGTTCGAGGCGGGGTGGAATGACGGAATTCGGGTTATTTGGGAGCGAAGGGGTCGGATGGGGTCCACCTTTTTACGAGGTCCAACTGGTGGACCGAAGCCTAGATTTTTAAAATTTCAAACTGGGCGAGCGGATGATGACGAGGGTTTTGAGGGATTGGACGACGTCGCGATGGGGGGCGAGAGTGTGTTCTTTCAACCTGACGGCGTAGCGTCAGGCGTGCGGAGTGTACCGATTCTATGCCTCGGTGGGAATGGTGACGGACATGCGGAGGGATGTGGACATTCGATAGAGATTATGACAAATGACGTCGACAATGGAGTCTATTTTTAATCCCGAAGCTGCGCAAGTGACTCCCAACAATGTCCTCGTCCACAACAGAGCATCCCCTGCCAAAGGCGAAACTGGCAGCAGTTCTCAAGTTCAATTCTTTTGCTGACAGCTTCAAGTCAAAGAAAAAGCCAGACATCACCTTTCCCCCGCCATCCTGGTTCATCAAAGATGACAACACCGACTCCGAGTCGGATGCAGAGGGTGCCATTCCACCGGTAGAAAACGGCGTCGAGCGCTCTGACTCTGAGATGCCGGAGCCGATAACGTTTGCGGAAAAACTGAAGCGTCTGATTGACAAGTTGCCTATTCCTTCCAGCTTGGCAGCGGTGGTCGGCGCAGGACCCATTCCACGTGAAGAACTTCCCGGCGTTCTACGCGAAGGCGGAGAAGGCCCAGCGATACCGGATGGCGTCGATTCGGAGACCATAAAGCTATTGGCCTCTCAGAATGTGATGAATGGAGATGAAGGAGAGGAGGGCGTGCACGCGACGCGGAAGCGGGAAAGCGTATGGTCTGCGTTGGATCGGTTGAATCCTCGTCATCATCATCATGCGATTGTGGAAGGAGGGATGCCCCTGGGGCTGGACACTGAACGGGGCGTCATGGTGTATGCCCCGCTTGAGCCGACGAACGAGTCGCAGGTAGAGCTGGCGGAGTCGCATGAAGTTTCTCGTCCCGAAGCGGGGGAGGAAGAACAAGACGAAGCGGTATTACGAAAGGACAAAGGCAAAAGTAAAGAAACCGACAGCGGCCCTGCGATAGCCTCGCCCACGCCAACTCCCACCGAAAAAGTGTGGGTCCCATCGACGACCCGCATCTCCGTGCTTACGACATGGTGGGGGTACCGCCTCTACCTCCCGCCTCCGGTCATGGCGACGCTCAACTCGAATCAGCTGAAAGCGACGAAACGCGCAGCGATGATCACGACCGCTCTCCAGTGGCTCCTGAGCAAGCTTCCGCTGAAGCTGTTGCCTCCGAACCTGAGGGTCCCGGTTACGATGTTACGCCGGCTGGGTCCGTTCGTCGGGTACATCGGCGTCTTCATGGCTTGGACGTGGACGAGGATTTGCGCATGCGATCAAGGTGATTATTCTTTTCGAGATTGGCCACGATTGGGTGCTACTTATCATGTTTTAAATAACTGCCTGTCCCGGTTTCTTTTTTTCTTTTTTTTTTTTGTGGCGTCACATGAAGATTTGCGGTCGTGCTGACGACGTCCTTGTTCCCCATTTACTACAGGAAATGGTGTTGTGATGAGTGCGACGTGGTTGATGCCCGTTGCGTTGATACCCATGGCATGGAACGCAGGTGATATCCACGGGCCTCCGAATAGGCTTCCTGAACAGCCGCAAGAGGAGGCAAAGTCGGCATCGCCCGCGCCGAAAGGCAGTGACTGGTTTTGGGGCAAGAAGTGAAGTTGACACACCAGATCGCTGGTTTGATTCCGTCGAAAGCGATCTTGGAGTCTTGGACAGCTTTCGACACACACGATCGAATGTACTGTTGTCGTGTATGTGTGATGGCCGATAAGTGATCATTATAGTGCGCCACGAAACATTTACAGCTACCATGTATATACGCCTGAGACGGTGTGCAACTCGGGAGCACTTATCTATCACCTAGACCAGAATCGGCGCCTTGAGATACGCAGCCCTACTGTGCTATCGTCTCATTGAATGATAGTAGTAGCAGCATTAGGCAGGTCACACCCAGGCCGGCGGTAGGTACCTTGGAAAGCGCTGAGTAAGCTGTACTCCATTAATCATGGTCGGGTCGCCAAGGAAGACCCTGGATCGGTGGCTCTATCGTTTGACAACGTGCCTTGATTGAGGCGATTGAAGGTGAGCTTGTGACTTGGGGTCAAGGGTCCGTGGTAGCGCCCATTATACAGCGATAGTGACAGTGGGAATGGGGTCTTGAGAAAGGCCGAGGAGGACGGCCTTGGAGACAAGCTGGAGCAGGCCAACGAATCAGAGTCAAGGTTTTGTATCGGGCTCTGTGCGAAGATGACACGGGTGAGTTGTGCTGATTCATCCAAGATAGTGAACGGCGGATATAGCGGAGGCTCGGTTGGATGCCTATAGAGAGCGACCTCGCGGAAAGGGTGGGAGAGGGATTCTGATATATCAACCCTGAGTCAGAGTTGAGCCGAGTACTATACTCAGGGGATGGTGAGTGACATGGGGTAATGAATGGGCAGCAGTTGGGTTTCATCGATGTGAAAGAGGATGCAAGCATGTGGGGCGCCGAGAGTATCGGGGATGAAAGATGGAGCGCATACGAGAATGAGCGCCTCGAGGCTGGGTGGACGGGGAGAGGAGGCCAGGTCGTGTGATGGGGCGATGCCTCGCCGGAGTTGTGGAGGAAGATAACGGCAACAGCCGGATGACTAAGCCTGTTCGAGGCATGGCTATAGACATATGAACCCGATCCGCCCTCATCCTTTTCCCTTTCGTCTGACCCATGCTCGCCCTCCGTCCTGCCCATCCCCCGGACATCCACGCACGCGGTCGCTCCCGCCAGGTGTCCCATGCCGCCCTCGCGCGACAGGCCTCGGAGGTGCGCCGCGTAGCCACCCAATCCTATGACGAGACATACTTGGTCTCGCCCCCCATCCCTCTCAACTCCCCCTCTCCTTCCCCGCCAGACTCGGCTCTCATGTCCCCAACCTACTACGACTCCCCCCCGTCCCCGCCGCGCTCGCTCGAGGACCAGGTCCACGTCGCCTACGCCCTCGACGACATCCACCTCGCAAAGGTCCTCCTCCTCCGCCTCAAAGGGATAAACGTCACCTCGGACGACGACCCCCGCATCGCCGCCGTCAAGGACGAAGACTTTGACTTTTGCTTTGTTCCCCACGGCAGGCTCGAGTGCCACCTCGACGACAAATTTACCGTCGAGCGCGACAGAAGGGAAAAGGAGCTTATCGAGCAGAGGAATCGGTCTGATAGGCTCAGGGCGTGCGAGCGAATATGGGTCCAGGAGAAACGGAGATTGAGGGAGGCGATGCAGGCCGCCATCAGGAAACGCGAAGCGGACGCAAGACGGAGAGAAGAGGAGGAGAACCAGATCCGCATCGAGAAGGAGAGAGCAGAGGCCGAGAGGCGTGCACGTCTGTTCAAGCGGAAGACACGGCTGCCGTCTCCCCGGAATCTCGTCTCTTACAAGATCACTGCCTCATCCCCAACTCGGGACCCGGAACCGTTCGTGTACGATTTCATGGTCCCCCCTCTCCACATTCGCCACACCCGGCCCCTGTCTCAGACTTCCATCGCGTCCCAGTCTTCCAAGTCCGGCTCTCCTTTTTCGCGGCCCCTTTTTGATGACTCGCGCACCGTTTACTTTGGCCAGGTCCTCACCAGCATGGAGGGCCACTTGTTTCCCCCGGAAGCCGGCGCAACGCGGCCAATGTCCAATGGCTGCTCGCGAGATATTGAATTGTTGGACTGTTTGCTTAAACCCGTGGACCTCGATCACAGGCGAAGAAAAGGCAAAGATCGATCAAGGCCACCGGTAACGAGAAGAGACAGTGCAAAGTCGACTGCCTCTTCACTATGTGTCGCGTGTTCTTTCTCGTCTTCCCTTTCCTCTTCACCTTCCCGACTGTCGTGGCTGTCCTTTTCCAGCACTTCGTCTGCTACCTCGAGTGCGCCGTCCTCTGCCGAGTCTGTGTCTCGCATACGCAAACAGTCGACGACATGGTTCCTGGCGTCCACATCCTCCCTATCACCCCGACAGACCCACTCTTGTGGCCAACTCACACTCATCTCGCCAAGGGAGAGCCCGCTTACCTTTATCACCCAAACCAAACACAGACCCCCACCCAATACATCTCGTCGCAGCCCCCGGTCCACACTCCCCTACGCTGGTGCCAGCAGTCTTAGCGACACCACGACGCCCGCGAACATCATGCTCCGGCGTGTCTCACGCTTCCTAGAGGTTGCCAAGACATTCCAGAGCGCATACATACACTCCTTCTCCGTCTCTTCCTCCGAGACGCTCGAACACACAAACTTGGAGCGACGTCAGAGGAACCGGAAACGACTCGGGCCGCCTGGGCAGCGCGTCTCGCCGGCGGATGTGGCGGTGTTTTTGCACTCTTCGTCCGTGGACGAGAATAACGCTGGCGATGAGTCGCTTGTGCTCGTCCCGTTTCCGCCTCCGATACCGCTGATGACGCGGTATGTGACGTTGGAGGCGGCGCCACGCACCAAGCTTCCTGATCCGTTGCCGTTTCCGCTGCGGTTTAAACCCCTTCCCGTTCCGTGCCGCTCGCCGTTTCGGTTGCATGCGGCGAGGAAGTGGAATGCCGCGCGGGATGCAGAGGAGGAGGAGGGGTGCAGTCACGGTTTGGGGTTTGACGTGGACGATGATGTGCGGTACGACCGCGCGCAGCCGTCGCATTCCCCGGGAGCGACGATGCGGGGAGGGATGGTATTGCGCGTGAGAGCGGTCGAGAATCCAGTGTTTTTGAGGATGAAGGCGGTGACGAACGTCGTGCGGAAGGAGGGGAATGTGACTGAGAAGGTGAAGGAGGGGACACTGGGTGCGGGGAAGGAGAGGGTGTTGCAGATTGCTTTCGAGGGGATTGGGAGGAGTTGGCTGGGGTGTGATGTTGTTTGGAGATATGAACCGCAGCAGCCGAGAGGGAGATGGAGGGGAGAGAGGGAAAGAGGGCGACGAGAGGGGAGGGGAATGGGGAAGCAGTGGTGGTGTTAGGCTTATCATACTTTCATGGACATTGTCCTTTTACTCATGTTAACATACCCTTCATACTTGTAGCATATGCATTAATTTTTACGTCTCTTTCTGTCGAGCTCGAAGCGACTCCTCTTCCTGGTCCGTGTTTCGCCATCTTCCCCGGGCTCAACCTCACGTTTGCGGCTCCTGTCGAGGACGGTTCCCTTTTTGCTCCTGTTGCGCAGCTCGTCATACCCATCGCCCCTCACGACACCGCCAGTCCCTCTTGCGCCCCTCTCGACGCTCCTCAACACATCTCCAAACTCATCCTCGAGCCCGCCAGCTCTCCTTCGCCTTCCATTGCCGCCGGACGCGAGACTAGCACCGAGAGCGAGATCCTCCTCGTCGCGAGCCCTGCGACGGGCCTCGCTCTTCTTCATCGTGACACGCTGGAAATTGTCTTCTTCAAACTCGGTGATGCGCTTGAGGTAGGCGGCGCGGCCCGAGGTGAGGGAGGGGTTGCCAGAGCCGAGGCCGGAGGTGGATTCGGTGTGAGGAATGGAGGGGTCTGTGAGGAGGGCGGAGAGGGCGGATGGAACGGGGGGGCGTTCTTTGCGGAGTTGGGATTTGGATTTGGAGGTGTAGGGGACGGGGGCGACGCGCGGGGGCCGGTAGATTCCGTCGGTGGGTGGGGCGTTGTCTTTTTTTCCGCCTGGTTCTGCTCCGTCGGCAGGATTGACGAGATTTTGGGGGTTGGGGCGGAATGAGAGGGGGTCCAGATCTGTAGAGCGTTTGGTAAAATATAATGAAGAGCCGAGTGCGCTGACCATGCATCGTGGACTCTGTCTTTTCGGGCTCATGTGCCAATCTGACCAGCTTTTCGATCTGGTACCGCATCCTGGACTCTAGAACCTGGATTTTTTCGAGCACGATGCGGGTTTCGACCATGGAGTCGACGAGGTCTCCTGGTGCATTTCCGCGGCTTGGACGGTCGGGAGTGCTGAAGGGTTGGGTGGGAGGAGGTGAGCGGGTGGTGAGGGAGTGGCCGACGACGCGGCGGGAGGAGAGGACGAGGAGGGAGTTGAGGTAGGAGAGGAGGACGTGGTGCTTGAGGGACAGGAGGGAAATTCCATCCTTTGTGTCCAGCGACGTTCGCCTGAAAAAGTAAATAATTAGAGCTCGCGGAAGGGGAGATGCACGGACCGGTCGTTGAGCGACTTGATGGTCTCGCGGACGGATGAGACGCTGGCCGTCATCTCATCGACTAGCGCACAGAACGCGCTGGGCCCCGAGTCCATCGTGGAAAGAAGAGAATGCACAAAATCACCGGGATCACCGCTACGACCCACCTCCGACGATGACTTGCCCCCCCTCCATCGGTTCCGTTCATGGTTCAAATATCGTCGCTTTCACACTCCCTCTCGACAACTTGACAGAATGGCAGACCTCCCCGTCCACAGCGGCATGCCCACCCCCTCGCCCTCCTCTGTTTTAACCACTATACCTGCTGTCGAGGCCTTCTTAGCCGGTACCCCCTTCGCCAGCCAGTCCGTCTCCGATCTCACTGGCGGAAGCGCCAACTACGCCTACAGGATCCACCTCACCATCCCGTTCGACGGCCACACCACCGTCGTCCTCAAACATGCCCAGCCATACGTCAGGACCTGGACCTCCCTCCCAATCGACATCATACGTCAGGTAAGATCCCCTCATCCGCACCTTCCCTCTCCCAACCTCTCTCCCAGACATTCGAAGTCGAAGCCATCACCCGCGTCAAATCCTGGCTTCCCTTCACCTCCCTCGTCACCGTCCCCAAGATCCACCACTTTGACCCCCAAAACAGTCTCATCATCATGGAAGACTGCGGCACCGACGCCGTCACCCTCAAGGACTTTCTCCGCTCCGGCGAAGCCTCGCCTCCGGGACTCGCACAGACGATCGGCACCTCCCTCGGCGAGTTCATCGCAGCCATGCATGAATGGAGCAAGTCCAATCCCGACGGCATACTCGACGTCTTTGACAAGAGCGTCCAAGCCAAGAAACTGTCCGGCTGGGCCACCTATGGGCGCTTGCTCCCCACCTTGGATCCCACAGCCGAGGATATCCCACCCAAGCTGCTGGACCCTCCGCTCGAGGTCGACGATTCAGATCTCAAGGCCATCGCACAGATCGCCGACGAATTGCAGGCCGACATGATGTCTGCCCGCGACGTTGTAAGTTCCTTCTGTCATAGACTGCAATATGGGACTTAACACCCCCAAAGTTCGTCATGGGAGACTTTTGGCCCGGAAACATCATGGTCAACCTCGGTCCAGACCAACAGCTCCGCCATCTTTACATCCTAGACTGGGAATTGGCCAAGACAGGCTTACCAGGCGTGGAACTGGGCCAGTTCTGTGCCGAAATGCACCTCCTCACCCGTTTCGACGACGTCGCGAGGGGACCCGCTTCCATCGTGCTTTCAAACTTTCTCGAGGCTTATGCTCGCACCTCTATACCCGACCACCGCCTCGCTCGAGATACGCTCACCCATTGGGGTGGTCATCTTGTTGTTCTCACACCTCGCTTACCGTGGGGTGATAAGCCGTCCACGCGCAAAGTTGTCATGGAAGGCGTCAAGTTCTTGGCGGGTTCTCGGCGGGAGGATTTCCTCAAACAGTCGGTCGCCCATGCATTATTACCATAGATTACATTCGGTATATGGTTAGTCAAGGGGCCATTCAATTCAGGCTTCTCCAAACATAATCTTCAAGTTTTCGACACTTTCGGGGTCAGCTGTCCCTCCTTGTTGTTGAGTTCCCCGGAACGCCTCTTTGATAATGGCCGTTTTACGCTTTTGGATTTGCAAGATGCGCCCCTCGATGGTATCTTCCACCTAATACCCCGTCAGGTCGGTCCTTGGTTCCAAAGGACTCGGCTTACAATGAAATGTTTGACATAAACCGTCTTTTCCTGTCCGATTCTGTGCACACGATCGATAGCTGACAGGTTTATCAGCGAGAACCTAGAGTCGCAGCATCGTTCGAGATACCTTGATTCTCAGTTGCGGAATTCCACCAACAATCCATCTAAAGCGCATTTTAGTAAACACAAAATCTCAACTTTGGCACTCACCATGAAGACATGATTCGCTGTTGTGAGCTAGACAAGCATCAGCACGGCACTCGAATTAAACACAGCACAAACATTTAATCCCACTCCCCCAGCTTTCAGACTCACAATCAACACCTTTGGTTTCCTCGAAGGAGACCTGAATTCTGTCAAGGCCGCATTCTTCTTCTTGATATCCATGGTTCCGTCGAATCGGTACTGATCGAAGCGCTCCCGCTCTAGAGCAACCCCGATGAGGTCCAAAAAACTAGTAAACTGGGAAAACACGACGGCTCGGAAACAAGGATCTTGATCTCGAAGTCGTTCTACATAAAGGTCGAGCAAAGGCAGTCAGTGAAAACTCTCAGAGGACTAGTTGCCCATACGTAGATTTTTGATGAGAGCTTGCAACTTGGTGGACGACTGAAAGTCGTTCCGTCGTAGCGAAACTTCCGGTTGAGAGCTTTGCGAATTGGACATCCCAGAATCGTTGCTTCTGCGGACGACTTCAAGAAGTTCACTCGTCTAAAAGGTTTTTTCGTCTCGAAATGGAAACAATGCTAGGTCAAACGCCATTACCTTGATAGGGCTATGGGAGCAGGTCGGACACCGTGACTCTTCGCCCTTTTCTTCGCAATTGGCTAGATAAGCAAGGATACAGTCCCTGCAACTAGTGACAAGAGTCAGCAAACACGTTCAGCAGAAAAAATGGACCCCACCATTGATGCAAGCACCCTGGGATGATCATCGGCGTCTCCATCACATCCAAACATATAGGACATTCCCCAGCTTCCGCTTCCCCTAGGTTTGCAAGGACCTCCTCTGCAAATGTGTTCTTGCCGCTGTCCTCGCTTGTGCTTTCCCCCTCCGCGAACCGTCGAATCAGATCGTTCACATCCACAATACCATCAGCACCAGGAGAAAGTGCTCGCCCATCATCGTTAGTGAGCACAAGTCTCGGATGAAGGACGGCACGTCGCAATCTTTTTGGACGGTGTGTTAGCAATCTAGATGGCATGTTCTGAACTTACCTCATGAGCATAGCAAGAATATGAGTATAATTTTTGCTGACAAGACCCTTTGCGTTCAGCCGGTCGAATTTCCGTTTAGCGGTAATGTATATCTGATCGTAAATCTTCCTTTCCAAGGGCGAAAACTCCAGATTCTCGACAACGACCTGTTCCAAGGTATGAAAAAGATCAATGCTGACATCTGCAATCAACGTACCTCTTTGGACGGCAACTCTACTATCCTCTTGCCGTCACTATCGAGCATGTTCTTCTCTCGCCGCAACAGGACACTTTCTAGAATGACTTGCACAATTTCAATGGCTTTGGGATCGCGAGCCAGGAATGGCAAAGTGATAAATCTGTTTGCAGTGCAATTTGACCTGGAAGAACTTTGGAAGCAAGGCTGGACTCACGAGCGGAAGAAGGCAAAATCCGACCAAGGTTTAAAGTCCAAAAACTTCCTGTGAGATGTTAGTGAGCGGACACATATCCTAGAAATAAACAATATCAAGTACAGAAGTGAATATAGATCCTCGAGCTTGTTGACGATAGGGGTTCCTAGAAAGATATCCTCAGTTCCAACCAGAAGGCTTTTGTATTGACACGAACCAGTTACTGCCCACCGCCTACGAGCTTGGAGGGCATATGCCGCCTTGGCAGTCTTGCTCGATCGAGACTTGCAAGAATGGGCTTCATCCAGAACAACTCGGAGCCACTCGACTAGGGCGAAAGTGTCAACGGAGACCAACGGAAACAAGGAAACACTCACTTTCGAATACGGGTGATTTGCTGCTAACAGATTTCTCAGATTTTGCATGCTCCGAAGCCAGCACACCATAGGAAGTGATGATAACCTTGATGCTAACATCATCCTCATCGTCTGGTTCGATTGCAGCCCCAAGGTCGAGTCTATTTTGGCCATGCCAGACAAGAACCTTCACAGATTCAGGTCTACTTGAACGCTGCAATTCCTCGCTCCATTGGGCCAGTAAGGACGTAGGAGCAACGATGAGTGTCGCTGAAGGAGGTTTTTGCGTCTTGCGCTTTGCAGGACGGAAGGCGTTGTTCAATTTGAGCTGGCGTGATTTTGCGGCTGTTGGAGCTGTTGGATCCACGTGCGCTTCCGGTGGGCTTGTATGGATGAGAGAAGATAGCATGATTGTCTTTCCCATACCCACTAGAATAAATTAGAAATGAGATGGGGTGAATAAGAACTAGAACGAAGAGACGCACTTTCTAAAGGACAAGACACGTAGGGAAATATTGTCAATGGAGATACAAAGGGGATAATGTTGGAAGAATATAGTACCGTCGCTGTAATGGCAATGTGAATAAGACTATCGTGAAAAGACAGTAACTCACGCGAGAATCCCTCCTCTACATTTCCTTTCCGCCTTGGGAAACTCGAGGCTCATTTCTCCAGAATAAGGGTTCATGTAAAATGGTCTTTCGTCAGCAGTTAGGTCTATCATTTCGCCATCCATAGCAGGCTTTTCTGGAAAGAAGTATCTACCCCATGTATTCAATACTGATATTCCGATCGCTAGGAGTGGGACATACTCGGACCATAGAGGATGCATCGATGCAGACTCGCGAGCGTCCATCTTTCCGGATTCTAACGAGTGCATCCAGCTAGTAGGCCTGACCTGAGAAGCGCCTCTGGAAGGACAGAATGATACTGACAAGAGTGCCTGTTTTTGGTAGCCGCGCAATGTCAGGGTAAAAGTGTCAGCTGGCTCCATGATCCCCATGGTGCGGTCGTTGTGTTGAGCCCTATGGTAGTATCCTAAATCATTAAATAGTAAGAAATGTGATGGGGTACTTACCGCTTGTAGATCGCGTCAATATCATTTCTGCCGAGCTCCTCTGCGTCATCCACTTCAATCTCTTCATTGTCACCGACAATCTCAGTCACTTTCTTGGGTTTGTGTTTGGCCAATCGTTGGAGAGCTTCTTCGTGAACTTTTTGTTCGTCTTGAGGATTTCTGACGCTAGCGCCGGCCTGTGGCTTTAGGCCAATGACATCGAATAATCTCAAAAGTGCATCTTTTCTTTCCCGTAAAGTTCTGTGTCATAGAACATGTCAGTGTTCTTGTGGAGTGGTGCAGGCAGGCTCACTTTTCATCTAACGTTTCTTGGCCCTCACCAAACATGACATTCGGAGAATCGCTAGATTGCGAGAGGGTTGGGAGCTTGAATGCAGCAGCAACCAAATAAACCTGAAGGTTCACTATGAGGGTGACGCCTATCGAGAGCTTCTCCGGGCAATCAGTCATCGTTCCTCGAAACTCGACGATGCCTAGTGAGGGTTGATTGTTTGTCTTGGAGACCGTAACCGTGCTCACCTAAATCCAAAAGCTTGGATATCCACCAAGAAACCTCGCTAGGCAGACGCCCGAATTCTGGATTGCAGTTTCACACATCGCGAGGTCTAGGACGTGGAATAAACCTACCAGTACCATGACTGTTAAGCAACCGGACAATGGTGTCCTCTTTCTTCTTTTTATTGTTAGGTTTAGACGGCTGAGGTTTCAGCATTGCACTCAAAGAAAGCTGTTTTTGGCCAGCTCCCTTCTTCCCTTTAACCGCAGCCGTTTTACTTGATCCCGAGTTGCCGTTTTCATTTTCGTTATCTCGGTATACGCGGATAGGGTCGTTACATGCGACATAACCTTTTCCGGATACATTGCTCCATGCGTTGGGAACCAGAACTTCACCCAGATAAGTCGGCGGAAAGTCGTCTGATGCGGATGTTGTACGAGGTGGAGAGAGGCGCCTCTTTTTTGCTCGTGTATTAGATTTCGGAGTGGGATCTTTGGTCTGAGGAACAGGCGAGAGAGGTTTTATCGGAACATCGTCTAATGTGTGGACACTCGTTGCGCCAATGTCAAACGGAAACACAATGCTGTCTTCTTCGTCCAGTATGAGTATCTTCCTTTTCAGAGGCATAGGAGATTCTGGGATGGCCGCCTCGTCATCACTGCCTGGCAAGAAGAGGTCCGTTGGAGGGGAAGAGCCTCGAGTGGAGATAGTGGCGGAAGGGGACTGAGGAGGCTCCATCGGAGCATCCACGTCGTCATCGTCAGAGCCAGCAAAGAACAGACCGCTGGGGGGCTCTTTGACGAGGTGGTCGGCCCTGGTCATTTGAGGCGCGTTTAAGGAGGATTTGACGCGTCGAACGCGTTGACCAAACAGATGCAAATTCCTCTCAACTAATTAACCGGGTCTTGCTACAACAGCAGATTAGACAAAAATCTCATCAAAATGCGGCTCTCGTCGAATTCCAGCAACTTATGGTCGCAAACTTGACGATACTAAAGCTGCAGAAACATTTCACGAAAACTACGCTTACCTCTATGACATACTTCCTAAAAGTTGCACTCGAAGCGCATTGGCTCAACAGCCCGCTCAGCGCCACCTTACCTACCCATGGCCAAGCGGATACGTGAAGGCCTCCCAGAAACAAAAGAGATCTGGAAATTTTCCGTGTCGGCTAAATACCACGAGGCGGCTTAACGACAAGCTCTGGTCTTTGAAGCAAAATTCTAAAAGAGAATATCCGAAGGGACAGCAACACCAGAAACTGCAGCTCGTCCAGAAGACAATGAGAACGCTTCATTTTTACGAACACCAATCTGACCTGCAGTTAGAGAGTCTGATCAATTGCGCAAAAGAAAGGAAATGACTGGCGTCGATAAGTAATGTATTACATACATGACTCTGACATGGGGATATCATGATGATCGTGATGAGGATAGGATCTGCAACTGGCTTCACTCCATCGAATCCAGCATATGGGAAAGACACAGAAATGGATTTGTCCATGCGTCAACTATGTCAACCCATGGTCGTGCTCGCGATGACATCGCATAAGTATGGCTCATTCGAGAGCATCCGAGTCTCACCACTAGTAGCTGCTTTATATGAAGCACGACCAATCGCCCGGGGAAGGATTTACTTTCACCTGGTTTATGGTAACAAGAAACTAGATAACCAACTATACATGCTTGGAAAACTACCGACATGATATGAAAAGATGACCTGTAATTGGTTGGAGCAGCCTGCTACCTATCGTTTGGCGTATCTCAGGTATCGCGATACAACTGAACAATAGATCAGGATTCAAAAATATATAACAACTTTGGAAACTTACTTGTCGTGACTGCGAGGTTGAACACTGTAAAAACCATCAACTTCTACGGGGTAAGATCTAGTAGACAAATGAGCCTACCGAAAAATGAAAAACATATGAATGCATCCATCCATCTCAAAGAGTACTTCATGTTCAACGGCAAGGAGAACTCTTCCCCGATTTTGTACGGGCAGTACCGACAAGCCGCAGTAGCCTGGGGGTTGTCGATGTAACCACCAAAAACATTTACAAAATCTTGGGCCCATGACGTGCACGTTTGTGTGGTTGGAGGATTGAAAACGGCAAATTCGTCCTTCTCACATCTGATTTTTAAACCGCTGCCGAATAATCAGCTTTATCAGGCCAGCTAAGGTACAGCTTCACTGACACCAATTCTGTGGAAATCATGGCTGCCATGGCTGGGGTATACGGGTTAAGTTGGTAGAGCCATGACCGCCAGAACTTCATAATGGCTGGGTATGGGATGAAAACACCACAGAAAGTGCCAAGGACCACTTGGATAAAAGGATTGATGAGAACAGCAACCTTGAAACTGCTTAGTGACAACAAGGATACGGAAAGGGCTGGGCAATACCTGTATGCTTGGTGAGAAAGCTGCAATCATTTGACCTAATGAGACACCGAGGGCCATGACAAAGTTGATTATCAGTAACTGGAACAAGGTCCCAGGGATTCCAGCACTTCCTTGACCATAACCCATAGGATAAACCTGAGAGATATGACGTTGCGATCGAACCAAGTATGGTAATGGCGACCTTACCATCAATACCCAGTATATGATAGCACATAGGACGTTATATGGAAGCTCTCCGACGAGCTGCCCTATTGCGAAGACATAGGGGGAATATATTCGGCTTGAGGACTCTGTGTTTAGAAGTGAGATGATATAAAAATCTGGCGTTACGTCCTGGAAATCAGACATGCCTCGTATGAAAATTCCTGGAGCGTCGAAGCCTAATCAGCACCCGTGACATACTAATAAGAATTTTATGTACGGACTTCGGTTCATGAGGAACTGCGGCACTATTTGGCCCATAACTATAACAGGTAGGACGGTAATCCAAGATCTGGCACAGGCAGCAAATCAGTCTAGATCGCCGAGCTTTGGGGATAACTTACATGCCAAACACTCGGAATTGTAGGGCTCGAACACTCGTGCCAAGGGGGAGAACGGCAAGCGAGACAAAAAAGGAGATAACTCCGGACACGAATATGCGAGTGAATATATAATCCGGGGACCTCCAAAGCGCAAGGTTGTTCCTCTGTACAACGGTTCGGAGTTGATAGAAAAAGGAAGTAGCATCTGTTAATGATCAGAAAAATCGAGGGTGAAAACAGCCTTGAGATGACGCACAAGTGCTGACGGCCCTCGTCCCAGGTTGTGGCCTCGACAATGCAGCTGCTTTAATTCCATTGATCTCTTCCCTGTTCCTCTTGCTCTCGGGGGACTCCAACCATATATCATTCCAATCACGATGTCCTATTCTCGGGCTGACTCCTGCACCAATGGCTTCGAGCATGTATTCTGCTGGGTTAACACTGGGCGGGCACACAGCCCCATGACGCCCAAAATATTCGCGAACGATCTTCGAGTCCTCACCGATATCACCAAAATAAACAGTCTTTCCCCCTTTCTCAAGGAGCAGAAGTCGGTCGAAACTCTCGAACAAAAGAGACGAAGGTTGGTGAATTGTGCAAAGAATAGCTTGACCTTGGTCGGCGAGCTTACGCAAGAAACGAACCAGATTCCACGCACTGAAGAAGGTCTATTAGCTGTGGCAAAGCAGTCCAGGGTAGTAATACCTTTGCGCGTCCAATCCCGACGTTGGCTCGTCCAGGAATAAAAGAAGTTCTGGCTTGCTGGCGAGTTCGACGCCGATTGTGAGTCTTTTCTTGGCCTCGAGGCTTAGACTGAAAACAAGGGCCTCTGACAGATGTTGAAGTTCAAGCAATTCGATCATCTCCTCCACATAATTATCCTTTGCCGCTTGCGATAAGTGGGCGGGTTGTCGTAAGTACGCCGAAAAACGCATAGCTTCACGAACGGTCGCAGTACCTTATGTTGCCCATCAGTATATGAAGTTGGTGCTAGATATTCCAATCTTGCCTTCATGAACATCCATTTGCTCGGCTACTTATCACATGAGCACCAAAGACACCAATAGTAATTTGAACGAACCGTAAGCAGTGCTTCGCGCAAAGCCAGAATCAAGTGGTCTACCATCAACTCGAATATCACCTGTGATGACGCCGATGTTCTTCCGTTGTGCGAGAACATCCAGACAAGTTGTTTTGCCAGCTCCGCTAGCGCCCATGAGGGCCGTCAAAGTTCCGGGCTTCACATAGCCGTATACATCATGTAGCAGACGAAGCTGCCCTTGAGGTGTAGGGACATCATAATTAAGCTTTTCCCAAGTGAATGTTTTCTTCTTTGGCCAGGAAGTCCTAGGCGGGCGACGTTAGAAATCATCTCCATAATTGAGCCTCCTCATACTTCGCGTGACGGGGAACGGGTTCCTTCTCTTTGTCGCGTTCGTGGTTATGCATTTTTTTCGTTTCGAGGGCTTCGTTTCTTTCCTTCAGTTCTTCAGTCTCCTTCACGAATATACAAAACGATAGGTTGGCGCCATGTTGCTGTAAGAGTCACGGGGTCAACGGTTGATATAAGGAGGGTCAGTTTTGCACCTACAGGTAAGAACTCTAAAGCAATGATTTGTGATATCTGCAATGCAACGGTGAAGGCGAAGAGTGCAAGAAAGGACCGCCTCCAGATGTCATCGTGATCAAACCCGTAACCAGCAGCTATATAGGCCTTTCCAGAAATGAGGGTGCTACCACCCTTCGAACCGAATAGGGTGCAAACTTGATTTGGACCCAAATGATTACTTAGTCGAATATAAGAATCGTCCACTCGGAGCAACGAATGATGCCACTTACGAATACTTAGTCAATCCGAGACCGTTACGAGGGATGATTGAGTTGCCATCGCAGGTCAGCTGTCGTATAATACAACTTCATTCTCAAGTTCAGGAAGCAAACAGGCGCACATACTGAGATCCTCATGAATTCATTCTCCATACAACCCCGCCACGCTATATGAAGCGATCAGATACCTGGACCGATCCATGTTGAGAGATATACCGTAAGCCAAGGGGTTGATGTAGTACTGTCGGGAACCAGGTAAGTCATACTACCACAGTTTTCTTTTTTTTTTTTAAAAAAAAAGGACTTACAATCCAAGACACCCATTTTCGCATGCTCACAATTGGAATGATATATCCACTATATTGCATCCTGAGAAACCATCAGAGGTTAGAAAGGGCACTGGATGGACCAAACGCGTACATATTAGGCACGAAAAAAGCACTCAGCCGGAAAGCCGACTCGAACTTGGAAGACAGAACGCCAAGAGTTCTAAAGAAACCCTGCAGGCAAAGGAGGGATGTATAGTTGAGGAGATAGTAAATCAAGAAGGCGTCAGCCGACCGGTGCAGACCAGACAAGAAGTAAACGATGATGTTGAAGAGTAGAACTCTGGAAGCGGAGAACGGTAGATCGGATAAGGTGTTCGCCAAAGCCACGGCAGAGGGGCGGTAAAGACAGTAACTAGTCTGGAGAAACGTAGGAAGTAAACGTTGGAGCATCACATAACTAGCCTACCTGCTTGCGTAGAATGGGCTTCCCAAGAATTTGGAGGGGCATCTCGGCCAAGGCATCCAGAGTGACAGTCAAAAGGGCCAAGTAAATTACACTGGACCGTGCCATACGTAAGAAAGGAATCTGACAACCTCTGGGACACACCTTGAACGAGTGAATGCGCCGTTTGAAGTAAAGGGCTGGTTGTAAAATGCTCCTCCAGTGACAAAGCCCAGAACCAGTGACAGGGTAAAGCTGGTGTACAGTTGAAACTTATCCTGCAGTCTCATCCGAAATTGTCGTACGGCAAGGGCCCAAACCTGACCCGAGAATCCAAGAGTATAAGGACTTTTCTTGGACACTCCCCTCTTCTTATCCGCCGCGACCGCTGCACGGAACGCTTCCTGGTCCCGCTTCTCAGTTTCCATAGAAGCCTTGTACGTCTCCAGACACTCTTGGTTGTCGAGAGCATTGACTGAACGTTGGAAGGCACTTTCCAATTCCTCAGGTGTTGAAGGTACGTCTTTCGCCGATCGGCCAGGGGAAAACTGACGTGCGTTGGGATCTGTGCAGCCTGTAAGATAATCCGCAGTGCTTTGGCGAGGGAGAATATTGAAGCCCAGTCCTTCGAAATAACCACGAGCCTCGCCTGGCGCGCCGTAGAATACCTGGTGTCCCTGGTCTAGCACTAGGACCTTGTCGAAAAGTTGGTAAATTCCCTCTCCTGCCTGGTACCTGCCATCTCTTTTATTGGATCGCTCAGAATAACGGCAGAGAGGACCCACAACGTTACGAATGTAGTTTGACCAAGGACGTCCGTCATTATCCTCAGAGATTTGACATAATCCAGGGCGGTGGAGGCATCCAAGCCTCTCGTCGTATTGTCCCAGCACTGGACGCGCGCACGTGTAGTCATCATCTCTGCGATGCTAACCCGTTTTCTTTCACCGCCAGAGACACCGGGTACAAATGCATCGCCAACGAGTGTGTGTTTCGTGTGAGAAATGTTGAGCATGCGAAGGAGTGTGTCTTGAACCTGACTGTCAAAATCTCTCCGCGTAACGCCTGGGAGACGACCGTTGGGACCCGGCGTCTTTCTTCCAGAGATATCAAGGTTACCCTAGCATGAAGGCGAAATGAAGACAGTCTTACGTGGACAATGCGAATCCCAGCGTTTGCTCAACCGTCAAAGTCGCGATGTGAATATCATCTGGGCAGACGATGAAGAATAGGAAACGTTTGGAAATCAAGTCGGATTGTTACCTTCTTGGTTGTAGACAACTTCGCCCTTGTAGTGTTTGGCCATCTCATCCGCATCTATTCCAGCATAGGACACTCTACCAGATATTTTCCTAAATTCCTCTCTCTGATTGGAGATCGCCTTGAGGAATGTCGTACAGCCAGCACCTGGACACCCGAGGACAAGGCACATTTCTCCCGGTTTCAAAACGCCAGACGATCTGCATGATGGCATGCCTCAGTACTCCGTATGCGACACACGATGGTAGAGTAATCAAACCGATGTAAAATTGTCCGAGTTGGAAGGTTGCCCTGGACAGGCAAAATCAGACTCCACAACCAGAGGACGGGACCGAGGAAAAAAGCTATGGCAGCCTCTATTGATCAAACTATCAACGAAACTGCCGGGCCTGGCCGGACTACAATTCACCTCCGAATGTTCCAATATAAAACTTGATAAAGTTAGAAGAAAATTCAATGGACAAACGAAGAGAGAACCTTGTGGTCTGAACCACCAACAACATCAATCTGAAGGTCTTCCCAGACCACGCCTACATGCTTTCAAGTGGCTGGAGTTAGTACTAGAAGATGTAGTAATAACAAGGTCGATTCCAAACCTTGTGCTTGATGCCTGCCGCCTGGTTTGCATCGTTTGAGGAAGTAAGGTATGCGCGAAGGTTGAATGGAGTGGGTTCGTCTTCGAGGTCGCCCTTTTCGATGTCGTGCGAAAATACGCTGTTCTTCCCGGTGTCCACGGAATCTGACGTTTGAGAAGTGGCCTGGGACTGGATAGAGAATCGCCGCGAAAAGAGGTTGAACTCTTCAACGGCGTAGTCCACGTCAATGCGAGTAGACGCCGCGGTGTCAGTGCACGGTTCGTCGTGCAACATGAGGGCCTAAATCGATGGACGAGAGAAACACCTTTTATTAGAGCAGGATTTGGCACAGCCGTCGAAAACTGTGGAAAAACGTTTCTTGCCAAGTCTATAAGTAGGTCGCTTCGTTCCGAAGAATCGCCCCGGTCCCAATTGTTGTCCGTCTAGTCGGCACCATGATCAATAAGACTTGCCCAGCACGCGAATAAGAGGCGAACCCCTATGGTTATCCGCTCATTAAGCGGGACGAACGGCGAACTTTAAAGGTCCTGGTAAAAGCGGACGGGAGGGTGTCCACTCAGCGATAGAATAGGTTTCGGAGTCGAGGCGATGAGTCCATGTTGGAGTCACAATTAAGGTAGAGCGAGGGTCTCTGGATCAAGGCATCCTATCCAGTGTCTGGGTAGCCGACCAAGGAAAGACTTTCTTCGTAGACAACCCGGGTCATGTCGCGTAATTAAGAAACGATGATCGTCGAACTACGTTACATAACATCTGGTAAGATGTAAGCCGTTGCCGACTCCGGAGGAGCTACAGTCAGAGAGATAAGAGTTGTAGGCAGAAGGAGGACCCATGACATATACCCTAAGTGATAGGTGACCCTAAAGGTGCAGGCAGGAGCCATCGCTCCATGACCCTCCAACGAGCTCGAACCTCTGAACCGGGGTACCGTGTCCATGGCCTTAGCTGAGGGCTAGTGACGCTGTCCGGGAAACGGGAGATTTGAACCTTCTTTTTGTCCGTCTGGTGGACGACCTCATGGCCGCTTTCCCCCAATCCATCAAGGCGAACGGCATTGTAGGTATGTGCCATCTGCAGAAGGCCATGAGTACGGTGGCCCATCCAAGGTCAGGTCAAAAAATGCCGCAGCGACTGTCGGAACCCTCAAAGAAGTAAGATTCCGGGTTCATACCCTGGCACATGAGAGGAAGTGCCGCTTTGCGGCCTTCGGCGGAAGAAGCCTTGCCCGTTTCTAAATCGCGGTCGCATGCCAGCTTAGAAGAACTTCAAAGGAAAGAGAGGATTCGGGTGCCCAGGTTGTTCCGGTGTACCCTGGAAAATATGAAGCGTAAGACGTGGTTTAGCAACGTCGACCAGATCTTTGCGTGGGCTTCGTCGCCTCCGCTAGAAGGACGTTGCTGCACCCCCCCCGCCCCCGGGAAGGATAAATCAGTACCAGCGTCCGCGTGTCTGTGAAGGCACACATGGTTACCACGCTCCTCTCCATATGTCTCTACCCCACCTCGAAAATAAGTCCCAATCCCAAACTCCATCCTTGCATAAATGCCGAGGTCGGGGCGGGGCAGAATGACGAAATTTGAGTGAGGGAACGAATGGGCATAATAAGGTGCACTTTCTTGCGATTGTCGGACTGAAATCTAGATTTAAAATACCAAACTAGCCTTTATGGGCGAGCGGATGATGACGAGGGAGAATTGGAAGATGTCGCGGCGGGGGACGAGAGCGTGTTCTTTCAACCTGAAGACGCGGCATCAGGTGCGGCGGATTCCGCTGATTCTTCTCCCTGGTGGAGATAGGCCGGATGACGGACATGCCGAGGGATGTGTACATACCATAACACAAGCTATCTCGCTGGAAAGATTTTGACAGATGGGGTTGACGTATGGAGTCTGTTTTTGATCCCTAGGCTGCGCATTCACCGCTCCGAACGATGTCTTCGTCTGCAACAGAGCATCCCCTGCCATGAGCGAAACCAGCAGCACTGTCCAAGTTCAGATCTCTTGCTGGCAGCTTCGGGTCAGAGAAACAGCCAAATATCGTCTTCCCCCCACTATCCTGGTTCATCGAATGACAACACCGATGCGGCGATGCAGAGGTTACCGTTCCACCAGTGGAGAACGAGCAGCCTGAGATGCCAAGTGGGGCATGTTTGCGGAAAAGGTTTAAAAAAGCGTCTGATTGACGCACTACCCATTCCTTCCAGCTGGCAGTAGCGGTAGTCGGCGCAGGACAATCTCGGCCACCAACTCCACACGGGGAACTTCCTGGAGTCCCGCAGGAAGGCGGGCGAAGGGCCCGGGCCCACTAATCCCGGAATCGATCAAGAGACCATGAAGCTCTTAGCTTCTCAGAATGTGATGAATAGGATGAAGGGGAGGAGGGCGTGCATGCGGCGTGGAAGCGAGAAAGCGTATGGATGGTATAATCATGTCAAACAAGTGGTGCGGAAGGAGTCCGAAGGACAAAAGTAAAGGCCCGGGTACAAGAAGGCATATTTCCACAAAGAATTCAAGTTCATCGCATTGCTGCCATGCTGGACAACGAGAATACGTGCCAGATTTCAAATTCTGGCTGCTTGGAAGTTTAGACGATGTCAGAAGTGACAATATTTTTGACAGAAATCTTTGAACAGGATCCCAACAGTAACTCCTCCGCACTTCATACTGCATGTAGAGAGCAAGCGGAACGACCGAGAAAAGTAGAGGTGTGCCAAGGACCAATCAATCACTGCACAAGGATTAGAATTATATGGTACGGATGTATAACATCAAGACTAAGAGCGAACCTGTCTTATTTAAAGCGTTGGCACATCCTTCTTCGCTTGTTTGACCCTCGTTCTCCGCTGAGCGGCAGCTATACGTCGCACACGTTCGTTGACATTAATGAACTCGAGTGTTGGTCGGCCCTCTTTGGTCACATGCTGGGCTTTCTTTCTTGACCGCATGACAGATTGTGTGTCGGGAACAAGAGGCATGAGGATAGATCCGGATTTAGCTGCCTCTATCCGGTCGCTAAATCGCTTGGCAGTCTTTTTCGCATTCTCGAGGGACAGCGGAGTGATGGGTTCCTGTGACATCCAGAATGGTAAGGATAATTCAAGAAGCTGTGCAGTATACTCACTTGGCCCTCGATAGGAACGGACTCCCAGTAGAGACGTTGATAGCGTTGTCGAGCAAATCTTGGCTTTCGTCCTGTTCAAGGATATCGGCCTTGTGGGCGTGGTGTCTCTTCTCCGAGTGTTGCTTGGAAACACCCAAAATATTTTCTATCTCTATGCGGAAACCCGTCTGCAGAGGTTTGCCCTGTTCATATCATCAGTTTCTTGTCGCACTACACAATGATGATGTTTGAGAGAAAGCCTTGTAATTGGGTAGAACCAGAATCTGGCTAAAGGCACCACAGACGGTCTTTCAAGTCGCGAATGATGTTTGGGTATCATCATAGCGGGATATGATCGAGAGGAAGATCGAAAAAAGAGTTTCACTTTTTAGACGTTGGGATACATTGCTCCATGCGTTAGGAACCAGAACTTCTCCCAGCTAGTGCGGAATTTGTACGAGAGGCGCCTCTTTTTTGCTGGTAGATCAGGTTTGGAGTGGAATCTTTAGTCTGAGGAAGAGGTTTTAATATTTATCGATGTGTGGACACTCGTTGCGCCAAATGTCAAACAGACTGTATGTTTGAGGGACCCGTTTGGGAGGATTTGACGCGTCGACCAAACAGATGCAAATTCGACGAGAAATCTCGCCAGTGCCATCTTGATCTCCATCGAAAATGCAGCGCGGGCTACCCATGGTCGGTCCTCGTTTTGCACCATTTTGTCGTTTCCTGATCCTCAGCTGTAACAGCAACCGACCGTTGTCCTCCTCAAGGAGGGCACAGACACGTCCCAAGGCACCCCACAACTACTCTCCAACATCTCTGCCTGCCTCGCCATCGCCCAAACTCTTTCCACCACCCTAGGACCCCGCGGAATGGATAAGCTCATCGTGAACGAACGAGGAGAGGCCCAGATCACCAACGATGGTGCGACAATCTTGAAGCTTCTCGACATCGTCCATCCCGCTGCGCGCACACTCGTGGACATAGCCCGGGCTCAAGATGCGGAGGTTGGCGATGGTACAACTACCGTTGTACTTCTGGCTGCGCAACTATTGAAAGAGGTCCGAGGGTATATCGAGGAGGGGGTTAGCCCGCATATCATCATGAAGGGTTTCAGGAAGGCGTCTCAATTGGTACATAAATCACAGATCTCTCTCTGTATCTCTTCCTTGATTCTCTTATAGGCAATCGACCATATCAAAGAACTTCAAGTAACGATAGATAAAACAGATTCGGAGTAGGCCGCTTGCTACTATTTCAATAAACTATTCTAACAAACTTCCAGGCGTTTCCGATCTCTCCTGCTAAAATGTGCCTCCACATCAATGTCATCAAAATTGATCCACTCCGAGAAACCTTTCTTTTCCAACATGGTCGTTGACGCTGTCACCAGCCTCGACCAAGACGATCTGGACGAGTCGCTTATCGGAGTAAAGAAAGTAGCCGGGGGAGGGATGCAAGATTCACTCCTCATCCAAGGTGTAGCATTCAAAAAGACCTTCACCTACGCTGGCGCAGAACAGCAGCCAAAAAACTTCAAAGACCCTCTAGTTCTTTGTCTCAACGTCGAACTCGAACTCAAAGCAGAAAAGGACAATGCTGAAGTCAGAGTGGAGCATGTCTCCGACTATCAAGCCATTGTTGACGCGGAATGGGAAATCATTTACCGAAAACTCGAGGCAATTGAGAAAACGGGTGCCAAGGTCGTTTTAAGCAAGCTCCCCATCGGAGATCTCGCCACCCAGTGGTTTGCCGACCGCGACATCTTCTGTGCTGGTCGCGTAGCTGCAGTGGATCTTCGCAGAGTAGTTCAAGCCGTTGGCGGTGCTATCCAATCCACTTGTTCAGACATTACCGGAGAACATCTCGGCACATGTGGCACATTCGAAGAACGACAAATCGGTGGCGAACGCTACAATCTGTTCGAAGATTGCCCAAAGGCCAAGACGTGCACCTTGGTTTTGCGCGGCGGTGCAGACCAGTTCATTGAAGAAGTGGAACGGAGTTTACATGATGCCATCATGGTTGTGAAGAGGGCTCTCAGGAACGGTGAAATAGTGGCCGGCGGAGGCGCGATCGAGGTGAAACGGTCGTCAATTTAGCCTGATCATGGATGCTCATTTTCTTCAGATGGAGCTATCGGCACGCATCCGAAAGCACGCCTTGTCCATTCCCGGTAAACTCCAACTGATCATGACTGCATTTGCAAAGGCCCTCGAGATCATTCCTCGTCAAATTTGTGACAATGCTGGACTCGACTCGACTGATATATTGAACAAGCTGCGCATGAAGCACGCTACTGGGGAACCATGGTACGGCGTCGATGTCGATGGCGTGTCGGGTGTCCGAAACAATATGGATGCTTTCGTGTGGGAGCCGAGTCTCGTCAAAATTAATGCAATCAGCAGCGCTGCTGAGGCTGCTTGCTTGATCCTGAGTGTTGATGAGACCGTGAGGAATCCACAGAGTGAAGCAGTGCGTTTTTGTTTCTACTGTACTATTTCTCCTTGTAGTCTGATTTTTTTTTCCAAAGCAAAATCCTGGGCCGAGAGCACCTCCTGGAACAGCACAACGCGCATTGAGAGGGCGAGGAAGGGGGCGGTAACTTGAAACGATGTTGATGAGGGCATTTTATTTCACCATATTTGTCCAAAAAAAATACACCTCTTTGCGAGTAACGCGCTCGCGCATCCTCAAAGGCTTGGAAGATCTCTCCGACTGCCCCGAAACCAAGAATCCTCAACCGACGTTTAAAGTAGGGCAGGACCTCGTCAAGTATATCATAAACCCCCACAGCAAAAAAAAAACTAGGGATACGGCCTCACTGGATACTCCCCATGCACCACAACCTCACTTCAATTCGTAGATATTATGACGAAGTTGGAGAGATCATAAAGCAGTCGCGGCTCGTGCTAATTATCTGTGCGTTCATAAAGGATTCGGTGGAGAGCTTCCCCGAATTTTATCTCGTCGAGGTCCTTGAATGGGGAGCTCGCGTATGGAAAAATGAGTCCAAAAACGACCGCGGCGCCATTTTTGAGCCCAGTTTCACCCTCATCTCAAGTCACAAATTAAGGTACGTGTACTCATGAGGCGTTATCGCTTCTTCAATCGTTGACCAGCACCTAGGCACACGCAAAAAAGGTTCTGATTGTGGATATAGCCTGGCTGAATTCGCCGACTATGCACGCGCCCTCATTGCCGCGGCAGAGACTCTAGCATCCGTTCCAGATACTACTGCATCCATCGATTTTGGATTCTGGGCTTCCTTCTGGACGTATGTCAAAGTTAAGGCACTATCGTACGCTGAAATAACGTATATGTGCGGGATCTTGGGTTGGTGTTCCATTCAATCTGCGTTCTAAACAGAGAGCGACGACACAAGCACGAAATTCTTTGCACGGACCGCGGTGTATTACAGAAACGTTTCTGACAGACGACGAAAACTACGCTTACTTCCTAAAAGTCGCAGTGGTCTAACAGCCCGCTTAGCATCACCCTACCCATGGCCAAGCAGATACGTGAAGCCAGAAATAAAAAAGATCAGGGAATTTTCAGCATCGGTGACAAATTACGAGGCAACGTTAACTTGCAAGCATTTGTCTTTGAAGCAGAATTCCAAAAAAGAATTTCCGACTCCGTAGAGCAACAACACTAGACAGATCAGCTCGTCCAGAAGACATGGTCAATGAGAGTGCTTCCTTCTTACGAATACTAACCTGACCCACAATTAGGAGCATAATCAACATACTTAAGTTATTACGCAAAAGAAAGGAAACGACTCGCAGTAAGTAATATACGGATCTAGATCGATAAGGATACATAGCTACACTCCATCGAATCCAGCACTGAAGAGACTCGCGGTGACATCGCATCAGTATGGTGGGTCATCCAAAAGCATCCGAGCACCTTTATGGACAGCAAGAGGAACGACCGAGAAAAGTAGAGGTGTGCCAAGACCAATCGATCACTGCACAGGGATTAGAATTATATGGTGCAGATGTACATCTACTATCAAGTAGGATAATCCAAGAGCAAACCTGTCTCAAAGCGTTGGAACATCCTTCTTCGCTTTTTTGACCCTCGTTCTCCGCTGAGCAACAGCTATACGTCGCACACGTTCATCGACATCAATGAACTTCCCCCCAACATCAAGGAACTCCAGTGTTGGTCGGCCCTCTTTGGTCACATGCTGGGCTTTCTTTCTTGACCGCATGACAGATTGTGTGTCGGGAACAAGAGGCATGAGGATAGATCCGGATTTAGCTGCCTCTATCCGGTCGCTAAATCGCTTGGCAGTCTTTTTCGCATTCTCGAGGGACAGCGGAGTGATGGGTTCCTGTGACATCCAGAATGGTAAGGATAATCCAAGAAGCTATGCAGTATACTCACTTGGCCCTCGATAGGAACGGACTCCCAGTAGAGACGTTGATAGCGTTGTCGAGCAGAATCTCGGTTTTCGTCCTGTTCAAGGATATCGGCCTTGTGGGCGTGGTGTCTCTTCTCCGAGAGTTGCTTGAAAGCACCCAAAATCTTTTCCATCCCTATGCGGAAACCCGTCTGCAGGGGTTTGCCCTGTTCATGTTATCAGTTTCTTGTCGCACTGCACAAGGAGATGTTTGAGAGAACTCCCCGATGGGGTTGTAATTGGATATAACCAGAATCTGAATGATGTAAGGCACCACAGATGGTCTTTCAAGTCGCAAATGAACGTTTGTGTATCATCATAGCGGGATATGATCGAGAGGAAGGTCGAAAAGAGTTTGGAAGAAGAACTCACTTTCTAGACGTTAGAGGTGAAGATCAATCTGTCAGTAGGCAAGGAGAGATCCAGTAGCACGCAATTACCTGCGAAAGGGAGGTTAGAGGTTAAATTCAAGCCAAGAGTGAATGTTGTTCAGAATATTGTATGTAGAATTAACCATGAATATGTCTTCAAGACTAATCGTTTTTAAATCATCGTGACATTGCGAAGCCGCGGAGCTCGTGTAAGAGAGGTTAGGACTGACCTCTTTCCATGCCGATTCCAGACCCTTTAGTCGGAGTATCGCATCTACGCGCTTTAGACTGAGGCCATACCTCTCCGACAACGTCCGAAGGTTGTTTGTACGTGGATCTTGCATAAACTCTTCCCAAATATTCTCCCGTAGAGCATCCGATATGGGAGGCGGAGGCATAAATGACTGATTCATAGGGAAAGGCTGAGATACGGGGAAAAGAAAATGTTGCACAATAAATATATAAATGACCCAAGGGGCAGACCAGCTCACCCGTTTAGGATGAAGCCAGTTGTTCATCCCGTTCACCTTCTCGTACTGCACACCGATCTTCTCCATGAACACCTTGTACGTTGTCCCGATTTCCTCCTCTTCGGAGGCGTCTGTCTCACGCCGTGCATGGCGCAAAGAGGTTGCAGAAAATGCACGCGAAGCTGAGGGGCGCCAGGATGACCGAACAGCACATGAAGTGACACGAAGGGAAGAAAACATGGGGCAAGTTGGACTGACAAGTTGAAAAACTTTCCGGAAGCGATCACGTGAGTGCTTTACGGCCGGCTCAGCAAAGGTCTCGTCGATGGTGCTGGTTGAGCGAGAGCTGTTCAACGTCCTTCAGGCCTTTGCCTCCCTTCTACCACCCTCAAAGCTATCCGTTCCCAAACATATACCAGCATCCTCCGTCCATGCCTTCCTTCTTGACCATCTCCTCGTGAATCCTCATTTTCAACGCTATCCTCCCTCTGAACACTTCCAACGATCTTTCTGGAAGTGGGCAATCGGCCATTTGGAAGCTGCTGCACCAGATGAGGCACGTTATTCGAACACATTCTGCTCCACTAGCGGGATAAGATGTTGTCCAGACTTTTGAGGAGATAGATCCTCGTATTTACGAGCAGTACCTCTCCTTATTACCTGCGTCGGCTCCGGGGCTGTGTGTGTCCTGATAATTTGATCCCCTTTATCAATCCAACCTCTTCTTGCAAGTTCACCTGGACCAGTCAAGACCCATTTCCCAGGCTTGGAACAGCAGACACCGCCCATTCCGTCCTACGTGACACATTTCTGGAAACCGTTCACTCAGCCAAATGTGCCATCTAATCTGGTTAATATCTCCCACTTTGAAACCATCACGTTGCTCGAATCGCGCACGATGATTGAGGGGGGAACGACTGGCCTTCGTACTTGGCTTGCCAGTTCCATCTTGTCCCAATACCTCATGGATCATCCAGGTGGTTATTCTCTCAGTTTTCTTATGGGTGTTATTCATGGTCAATGACTAGACTTGGTAAGGGATAAGACAGTCCTGGAGCTGGGCTCGGGCATCGGCTTCCTTGGTATCATCGTCACCCGTTTACAACAGCTCTACGCTTCGGACGCAGCTTCGTCGGCTCTCTGGCTGACGGACGTGAATGAGGATGTCATTTTGAGATGTAGAAACAATGTTCAGATGTCGTGCAGTAAGGCTTTTTTGCCACTTTTCGATACCTTCTTATGCAGCCCTTTTCAAAGACATGTCTTCTCAGAGTTCCAATATCAACTATCGTTTTCTCGATTGGTCTGACTCGTTGGATCAAACAAAGGCATCTCCTTTGAAAACCTTCCTCCAGCACGAAGTATGCGCAGACTTAATATTGGGTGCCGACCTCGTAAGTCGAGTGATGTCGACTTATACTATTATTCAAATTTCCCCAAGATTTTCAATCCAACATTGATACCAGCCTTGACCAGCGTCCTTCATCTCGCTCTTCAACCTAGCCGAAATAGGCCACCCAAAACTGCACTCATCGCAGCAACAGTCAGAAATGAGAAGACTTTCGTTCAATTTCTACAAAGCGTTGAGGGTCCTCTTGATTTTTTTTTGACACTTTCGCGTTCCCGCTAAGACACTTCTATAGAACGACAGCTTATAGCTGAAGAACAGGACGTCAATCTCCAAGAGTCGATCTTTATGCAAGGTATAGATGAATATAACAATGTCAGGATATTTAAAATTACATTACAAAATGTCAGTCCGTCTAATTAGGGCTTACGTGTATTCCTTCCAACCAGAAATAGAGCATAGTAAAATCAAACGATGTGCACGAAAACCAAGGAAATGATCAGCTGGTGATCTTGATAGTACCGCAAACTCGGCAACTCCAATGTTCATGGGGCATCGGGCCAGCTCCACACATCGAACACGTCCACCCCAAATTCGGATCGTGTGGTCTCTCTCCAAGGCAAGCATCACATCGCAGGCTCTGTGCGTTGTTGATAAGCGTGCAAGCCGGGCAAGACCATTCAGATGGTGCATTGCTGGGAGCCTTATCCCTGCCATTCTGCCAATTCCGCTGCTTGGAAGCTAGCGTATCTGGTCTTTGCCTGGATGATGGACCAGTGCCTTTTTCCTTTGGGGAAGCTTTTTGTGTTAATTTGGGAACAGCCGCTTTTGATGGTCCGGCTGGAGGCAAGCTATCGTCCACTACGATATCATCCGAATCCGAGTCATCCATCGTTAGATCAATGACTTTGTCCTCGACGCTGTCTTTCGCGGCTTTCTCAGCCTCGAAATCAGCGGAGGCTCCCGACGCGCAAGCTTGATTATCACGGGCCCGCCTCTCGGCAGCCTTTGGAAAATCAAAAATCAAAAATTACTGAACCCCCAAAAAAAGAAAAGCAACAAATGGACACTTTACCTGAGCCGCCAGCTCTCGGGGACTTAATCCCTTGGTATTGATCCGACCTCCAAGTCGGCCACTACCGGCAAGCACGCGCGAAATCTGTTTCCGCTTTTCGGCTGCTTCAAGCGCCTTCAAGCGGGCCAGGTGGGGTGGAAGATCGTGGGATACGCCGAGCCCAACTCGTTCACCTTTCGTGAAGAATCCTTCGCCGGCATACCCCGATCGTTGAAGTGTATCGTACTCGTCCTGGAGCTCAGAAAGAAACTTGTAGAACTTCTCGTCGTGAGGGCCGTGCACATTGTGAGTAAGCTAGAGGGAGGAAAACAGCTGTAATGTCATCAAGGGTTCATCGAAAGATTCCGTCTACTAGCCTCGTGAAGCATGGTCTGAACGACGTCTTCTTCCTCGCAGAATGTAGCTGGTGCATCGGGGAGACGCAGCCGGAGGCAGATCTTTTGCCCGCCATTGACATCTTTCGAACGACAATCAAGATATAAGCGCTGGCGATTTCAAGCTGACTGGACGTACTGAGGCCTTGTGGCAACATATATATCAAGCAGTACGGCGAATCGCCTAGTAGACTTACCGAGCAAAGTGGGATTCTCCGGGAAGAACTCGGCTAGGACAGGCAATGTCCAGCCATGCTTCCGCATGATGGGCTTCACCAAAGACGCAATCCGTCGGAGGATATGCAGAGCTCGATCGCCATTGGGCTGATTTTTGAGATGCGTAAATGATTGCACGAAGGATTGCGACATTGTGCAGTACGTTGTTCAGAGTTCTGTGGGTAATGGAGAAGATAGTCCTTGGGGTTATATCTAGACGCGTAATTCTGTCCACGTGACGAAACATAAAAGGACGCGTCGCACCTTCAGAGCTGTCCGCAGAAAATCTGGCAGGCGGGCAACCGAGTCTGTTCAGATTATTGCAATCGCTTTGCTAGGGTAATTAAAACTACAGAAAGCGCTACTTCTACCTGTCAACGATAAAGAATATAGAATACGAATGACGACGACAAAGTGGCACATAACATAGAATAACCATGCGTAAAGTTGACAGGAAACCAATGTAATCCAAGATAAATATGCAAGGTCTACAGAGGAAGAAAGGTAAATGACAAACTGTGGAGAGGGAGCGACTAGAGTCAACTGCAAAAGGAGCGACAGAGCAATCTGCTTAGTGATACATACAGCGAGAAGTCGGCTGACTTATTCAGCCATAATAGACTTCTTAAACCTGATGTGATACACTCCGTGGAGGAGAGCAAGTGATCGACAGAGTTATGGAGTGTTCTCCGGTCTTCACGGCTTCATAAACGCGAAGTGTTCGCACATGTGTAAGCGTATCAAGGACATAAGGCGGCACGTCCAAAGCGTCCAAAACGGAGGATGCCGACGTCGGTTCGGAAGAAAGTCGAGGATGAGAAGGCTTGCTCGGGGCAGAGACGAGTTTAGAGACATGGGGGAAATCCGGGGGATCGTCAGCGTCAACATCCCAGTTGTGTATATCTAACGGCCAGTTGAAACGGCGGCGTCGAAAACTAGCAAACAGATTATCAGAAATGAAGGATTGAAGAAAGGGAAGAGAAAATATATACCATTCGTAATCCCAGATGGCTTGGTCAAAGTCTTCGGCAGTCTGGAGCGGCGACTCATCCGCATCGAGAAACGTTTCAACGTAGGCCGAGAGCGCAGGTCGACAGCCCAACAGCGTATGGATATGCTTACAAGCATGCATCTCAAGTTCCGAGGGTGAGAGTTGGATGAACTTGGACGGCCAGACGATGAGTCCGGGAGACTGACAAGGCCCTGGTGTCGAGGGAGCGGTCGGAACCAAAGTGGATGATGAAGATAGTGGCCGACGAGACGCGGCTGTAGCTGCAGTAAGTGCAGTCCAAGATATTCCTAAACGGTTAGCTGCTTTCCAACTGAGCCGCTGGGAAGTAGACTCATGTAGCAGAGGATCTTCGATTGTCTCTTCCGTGATGATGGGAATCGCGGGTGGCAGAGCGGGAGACCCGTTTGGAGAGGCTTCGGCAGACCCATCTTCAGAGCATGGTTCCGAGGGAAGATCTGGGCTCTTTCGCTCAGGAGGCGTTGATATTATACCCAGACGACTTGCAGCCTTGGCGCTGACTTGATCAGGAACACAGGAAAGCAATTGAGGGGCCTCTTCGGTTATTCCCAGACGCCCTGCAGCCTTCGCACTAAGTCCGTCAGGAATACGGATATCGGGTACAGGCGCACGAATTCCGTCGGGTCCAGGAGTACGGATGTCAAGCACGGCGCCCAGAGTGTCGACGCCCGAGGTGTCGAGTGTGGGACTCTGTATCTTGTTCGCTTTTCTTTGCCGCATCTTTTCCTCCCATTCCTTGGTAATCTCATTTATCATGTGGGTGACCTTCAAACCCGACTTTTCCTCCTTTTCATTCCCAACTTCCAGACTGCTGACATCCAAGGCATCCTCCGGGGCCAGCTTGAGATGATAACTTCCGATTTTCGCTCCATTTCCAAACACTTTCTGCATCATGTCAGGGAGAAAGTCTGACGGCCGTGTGTGGATCCCAAATTTCTGGCTCAGCATTCCGTCGAAAATCGTCTCCAGATCCCGGCAGGCAGCGGCATCAAGATTCCAGGAGGACGGACGGATGCTGTCCGACTTCTCAGGATAGGTCAAGGTGATGGTGTTGGCAGAAGTAGAGGACGGAGTCCCAGGGTCATAACGGAATAGAGGAGTGGGAGGGTCACCTCCGTCATCGTCAAAGGGAGATGGGGGTTCAAGGGTGCTATCCGAAAATGGGGACATCTCTCGATCACTGCATAGCGTCGACTCACTGATGGACGATTCGTCATCCTCGTCCATATTAAGGAAAGAAACGCGCCTGTTGGGGATAAGTGGTGGTGACATGGTCGACGGTCGTGATGTGGGTGGCGTTGTGGTTGGAGAGGCTGGTGCGTAAGGGAATAATATCTGGTCGTCGATGAGCTCCAGCCGTCCATCCATGATCAGGACACGCTGTACTTCAGATAGAACCAACTCCCATTTATCAAAGGGGATGCAAAGAGAAAGATTGGCCATCCGGACAAGCTCAAAAGACTGTTTAGGAAAAGGCCAAGGTTGTGTGAGGCTGACCGAGGAGGTGAATGGAGTGCATCGTGATATAATGAAAGTAAGACGTACAAATTTCCTTGCTTAAACGAAATATTACGATAATTATGAAGCTCTGGAGGCAGGAGGTCTACTAAATCGAAGCCAGTGATGAGTGATTGTCCCCATGCGTTGGTAGCGTCCAACAGCCATTGACCAGAGCCACATCCCAAGTCGAGCACAGTGGAAGGGGTATTGTTGCCGTAATCATGAAAGGATGGGCCGTTCAGAGGGTTCAAGCGACGTAAGAGAAGAGTTGAGTAACGTTCGCTGTTTAGCAGATGATGAGTTGGCAAGGTTTTCAAGGGATAGATGCAGGACAAACTTTTCTAAAAGGATGGGATCATAGGCCTGCATGTAGATTGTGTCCGGTGGGGTTGGGACGCCTTTGACGCCATGACGTTTCGGTCGAGCGGTCTTTCGGGGGATGCGGTGCGGCTCTGCTCTAGAGTCGGTCTGGATTGGCCGGTGGTCTTTCCTAAAATCCGGGTTCCCTGTCCGTTGTCGGTGGCTTTTCGGAAGCAAGGCAGCGGAGAGTGATGGTGCTGCGTCTGATTTTGTCCCCATGGGTTGCATGGGTTGCGGGGTTGTTGAGCCCTCGGTGGCTGCAGTGAGGAGAGATGCCAAGGACCTTTTCTTATTCAAATACTTTGGTTTATTGAGCGTCAATAGGCCGTTGGACGTAGACGTGGAAGGACGTGAAGATGATTCGGGAGGATGAAGTGTGGCAGACCGAAAGGGAGCACGGACGACAGACTTGGAGGGCTCGGCGGCTTTGACTACCTCTGTGCGGCCCTTGTCCCTGTTCTTGTCTCTGAATGCAAAGACCCCCATATTGAATGACGGTGACCGAAGAATTGAACGAGGGCCGGAGGAGTGGAAGGTGTGTTCCGAGGGGTGGTTGGGAGTGAGGGGAGAACGGGGTCGTCGGAGGGGCGTGAGGGAGGGGGAGGGAGGGGACGAGGACGAGGAAGAGGAAGAGGGAGGCTGGAAGAGAGCGAGAGTGGCCATTTTATAAATAGGATAAAGAGGGCAAAGGGAGTGTTTTTATCAAAGAGTAAAACACAGCACAACCATCAACATCTTTAAATCATCCCCTTCGATCAAAACATTTGGATCCCCCTTGGGATTCATTCCCCTTCAATCATCATCCTTACGAGGAGGCGGCCCGCACGGCTGCAACATACGCTGATAACGGGCTCAATACACTGCCAAAAATAAATAAACTGACAAACCTCCGTCATCTCAAACTTGACCCGGCCTATTGACTCCCCATCCGCAATCGCAAGATAGGATGTAAGCGTCGGATGACCCACTATGGAGGCCAGTGTATCACGATGGTGATGGGTGAGCCAATCACTTTTTCGACTATTAGCAGCATCTCGCCATTAAATCGAAGTCTCAAACCTACTATTTTGTCAAGTCGGCATGTCCTGCAGGAGCAATACGATTACAACAACACGGGATGTATGGAGAGGAAATATCTCACCAGTGCCAGTATAGCGGGCATGGACTGCAGGGGCGGAGCATGTGAGTAATCAACACTTCCTCCGCAATCGACAGACTCACGGTGCTCCAACTGAGTGTTGGCAGTGTATCTCAGCTCCGAGGACTATGTAGCCCGTTAGCCAGACGAATCCCAAGGGTGACGGAAGAGACTAACCATGAGAAGGATCGACTTGTTTACTATTGTTGACACCTCCTCCTCATGACCACCCAGACCGACAAGGCGAAAACAAAGCTCGCTACTCTCTCCTCGTCTTTCGATGACCTCGAGGCTCTCTTGGATCCCCTCTTTGCACAGACCCTCCCCGAGACAATCGTCGGGCTTGAGCCATTACAACAAGCCAAACTGCAGACCGTCTTGCCCTACCTAGTCTACGACCTCGTCTTCAGTGTGTCCAGCTTCATGTCCTAGCAGAAACGAACATAAATACATCTCTTTTGTCCCATAGTATACCTGAAATCTGGAGGCATCGATCCCAAGACCCACCCCGTAGTTCCTGAACTTGTGCGAACATGATCAACTATTGTCCACGTATACGACATTCATTACTCATGTGCAGGATCGAGTAAAGCAATATTTTCAGAAACTTTCAGCCGCAGAGAATCCCCCCACAAGTCCGTTTTCCTCCCCATCCTCCGCTGAATCCAACCAAACAACCATCATCTAGAACGTACAGAAATCGACAAGGCCGCCGTACAGCGCTTCATAAAGCATGCCATTGCCCAGGCAACTCCTTTGCGGACTCCAACAGCCACAGATGGTCCATCCACTACACCCCAACCCCCCGTCCGCATCCAAGCCAAGATCACCAGCAAGATGTTGGAACGAAAACTGTATGAGCAAAAGCTCAAGGAACAAGACGCGCAGGAATCTGAAGAGGAAGAATTGCGTGTCTTTGACGACCCCCATGATCAAGATCCAAATCCCAAAGCCAGCTCCAGCTTGCTCGAAGCTCGACCGAAGGACATAGGGAAAGGAAAGGCGATCGAGGGGGCTGCAGAGCCTATATTAAATGCAAGGAAGCGAAGGCGCCCTCTCGTCGATCCCTTCGCAGGTATGTGCACTTGCCTTTCGTCTATCTCCTTGCTAAAAGCCCGTCAGGATACGGAGATGAAACCCCTACAGCTATACCTGACAACACCCCTGCTCTTCCAGATTCTCAAAAAGAACCGGCGAGTTCAGCATCCCAGCATCGAACAAAGAAGAAAACGGTCGAGAGTAATCTGGTAGATTCTCCGCTTTCTAGCCTGAGGGCAACGGATGCGAAGACATCTAAGAAGACCAAGAAAAAAAGCAAAAAGCCTCAGGCAAGTCGATATCATTCAAAAACTTTACAAATGTCACAAGCAAGTCCACATAATTTACACAGGTACAAGTTATCTAGCAGATTTATATCGTTTTACATGAGTCCGAATCGTGCATCGTTAGTACAAATACAAAAAAAGAATTTATACAACCCGGAAAACGGAAAGTAAGATTACCAAAGATATATGTAACTTGACGCCCCAGAAAAATCACACCACGATGCAGCCATCGTTGTTCGAGTCCGCCATGTTGAGCGGCGAAGAGCTTCCAGATCGAGTTCTCGCACTCCCCGGAGACCACCATCTCATCCCTCTTCCACTACGTTCATCCGAATTGGATACACCCGATGAACCCGACTTGCGCCTCTTCTCCCTCACTCCCCTAACCACATCCACCGTCTGCCACGAATAAAACGACTTCACGACCACTCGCATCTCATCACACTCGTCTTGCCCAGCCTTCAACTCATCCTCATTCCCATCCCTCGCATCAAGATAGTAAAGCTTCCGTGCACCGTGAGCCCGCCAACCCATCCTCGGTCTCGTCGACGGAGACAGTTCCTTGACAACTGCATCCGAAACTCCTCGACAATCGACCATCATCGCCTTGGCGTCGACCGTCTTCCGCTGCCGGCACAATTGGACAAACTCGTTCATGACCGCACTTCCTATCCTCGTGTTGTCGACCGCCAGATGCTTCAACCGTATGCATCCACGGATAAGCGTGAGAAGCGCCCCGTCAGTCAGACGGGTTGCGTAAGAGATAATGAGATGTTCCAATGCATGCCCCGGATATGTTTCCGGCATAGACGTATCGGAAGGAGGCGGAGGTGTGAGAGCAGCGAGCAGGTCATCGGTAATCTCCGTCGCGTCCTCAAAATCGAGACGGCGAATCCTTGGAGTTGTTTTCAAAAGCCGAATAAGACCATCATCCCCAAGATCAGCTCCAATGCCTGCCATCTCCAAAAATTCCAGATCGGGGACGGAGTGTGCAAGGTTGGAGCAGGTTTCGTCAGTCAGCAAGATGCAATAAGACAACGAGAGATGGCGAAGACGAGTCAGTCTCCTCCTCAACTTGGTCCCATCATTTGGTTCTCGGCCTAGGTCTCGCAAAGACACCAGGACAGTCTTTGTCTCGCGATCACCTGAGGCGGCGTCGCCAGAATCGCAGGCTACAAACGCCTCGATTGCGGAATTATGCAACTGTCGCGCATAGCACAGGTCCAAGACTTCGAGAAAAGGAGCAGCCTTGCTCAGGACCCTCATCATGGAGTCATCGATGTTTTTCAAACCGGAAAGTCGCAATTCTCTCAGCCTAAGAAGCTCACCACGGCTGAGAGCCGTCGACGCCAGACCGCGGATGCCATCCGCATCCATGTTCAAGCATCTGTCCATATTAAGAGAGACGACGCGAGGACAATATGTCGATATTATAGTGCAAGTGGTATTTGTAACCACTGAAAGGCCCTTAAGGCAGATGGTTTGAAGAAACGGGGAACACATGAGAAGATGATGGATTGAGCGGGTTGTCAGTGAAATACAACCTTGAAGGTTGATCGCTGTAAGGTGGGTGAAGGACAGATTGTCCGTTCCAATCTTGCCAAGGTTGCCTGTTAGCTCCATGAAAGTGTCCGCGGAGATGCAGGTATGACCAGCAATGTCGAGACGTTTACTAAACGGGCCACCAATTGCTGTAAGCCGGAGGTGGACAGATTGAGGTAGGGCTGGGAAGGCATGAAGGTCGACATCAACCCAGAGCTGGCCATCAAAGACAAGTTTTTGCCACGATTTAGATACCTGGATTCATCAAGAGTATCCGATCAGGTTCGTGACTTGAGAGAAAGGCGAAGACACTTGCCCTGCTCAATTTGACGAGTTCTCGAATGCCCTTATTACGACCAACCCACTTCCCTCTCGAAGATGAAGCTTTGGCGACAGACCATCGCCCATCCTTGACTGCACGACGGTGATCAAGCTCGTATAAAAAAACAAGAGATCCGAGGACTAGTAGGCGAAGCTCTCTTGGAAGAATATCATCGAAGAAATTCTTCACTACAAGCGGCAAAGGGCAAAACAAATCTGTTGACGTCACTGGAATGTAGTCGAGTACTGATAGGGGAATGGGACAAGAATGAGAGCGCTCTTTGTGCTTTATTTGGTGTAAATCATGACACAAGGGTGATGGCACATCATGGCAGCGGAGATGGGATAGACGAGCAATGGTGGCTTCCAATTCGTCGGCTTTTAAACCCGTATAAAAAGTTCTTGATGAATTGGTAGCCGTCGACTCGGTTGTGTAATCTGCGAGAGCGCCCTCCATTTCCAACGGTTTGTCCGGGAGTAAATGGGGAAAGATGGGGACCCCGGTATCCATAGAGCCTGGCTTCAACCTAATTCTTGACATTGAATATCCTTTAGATCCTGAAGTAGGGTTCGACGATAAGTTGGACAGTGATCGTCGCCGAGGAGCCACTGTCGTTGAGGCTGCAGAGGACTCCATGCCTGGGGTTATAAACTGCGGTAAGATGGTTGTATGATCGGGTCCCGGGTGGGCATCTGTAGACTTGGGGCTGTAAGTTAGGGGCTGAGCGTAGTTAGAGATATATGAAGATGGGCCGGGGGAGGGGATGGAAGATGAAATCCAGAACGATCCGTCAGGATTGAAGTCGTTCGATGGAAAGTCTAGGGGCGGTAACATGGGAGGAAGTTCTCTTTCTTTTCCCTTATATCCAAATTCGGCGTTTGAAGGCATGAGTTCCGGGCTCGAATTTGTTATTTCTAGCGCAACTGGGGAAATGTGATCGGAGAGAGTATCAGTATACAGGTCGGGTTGGAAAGCTGACGGCGTCATAGGCCTTGATAGGGAAGAAGGATGGGAGCTACTTGTCGAGGGCGTCATCAGGAACGAGTCGACCATCTCGAAATGTCCACATGGAAGGCTAGATGGTGAATGGATGAACACGGGCTGGGTAGCCCCTTTGCCTTTACTCCACATATCCCTGGCGCGCTCCTGAGATGTGATGTCATCATAAGGAGACTCGAGTTCGAGGTCGAGTTCGTCAATGCTTCTGCTGACCAGTGCAGACATCGCGGGAGTTATGAGGCCAGATAAGGTGGACTCATGGGATGGGCCAGGATTGAACAGGTGGTCATCGCTATCGATGTCATGCACGAGGGCCATGTTCAGGGAGGTAGATTGAATGGACGATAAGGATACAGATGGAAAGGAAGAGAGAGAAAGGAAGAGACGAAAGCAGATGAAGAGAAACAGTCGAAAGGACTGAGAGATCTGAAAACAGTAAACCGCAAGCGCTACTACATCATGTCACGTGGATGGCGGTGGTGAGACAAGGCATACATAAGCGATAAAATAACCGGCAAATTACAACGAGATCGAACAGGGTTATGACTACGAGCAGACTGCATTCACGCAATCGTTGCCAAGCGACATCGAGATGATATTAAGCCTTCGAGTTGTTAGGATTTTCCTTTGCTGTCTTCCAGTTTGACGTCGCCAATTTGAATCTTGACAAGGAGCATGTTAGGTTTGGTTCAAAATTACCAGTAGATCTCACCTTTCTGTGTGGGGCATGTCGGGTTCATCTTCTCGCAGACGAGCCATTTCCGTTTGCTAATCCACGCCAAATGAGCGACATTTCCAGATGAAAGTAAATCACGACTCACCATGAACCTGTTGAAAGCCGTGAGCTTCTTCTTCCCGCCACCCGTGGACTTCTCTGAAGGAAGGAAAAAAGGAGTCAACCGCAGGGAATACGTCTACATAAGAATGCTCACTTTTCTTTGCTGGCTTCTCTGCCGCAGCTTTGGTCGTAGTTCGTGGAGCCATTGTCGGAGAGTCACGCTTTGGGACAATTATTATTTACGGTCTGACGATGGACGCGGTGTTGGTGGTGGAAGGATGGGTACCTAAGACGCGACGCGTATGAGCATACTGACCCACGTCTTCTATACAGGAAATGGGGAAAGAGCGCTTACAAACAGTTTACAACCACAAAAATCACGAAATCGATGAATTGGGATGGGGGGCGCGTTTAAGAGGCTGAAAGGTCTCATCTTTCGCTCACGCGGTACTTATACTGGTCATTCAACTGACAGGTCTTCGATGTTATAAACACCGGACCCCGATCACCTCTGCCCAATTCAATTGGAAAGGGCCTCTCTTCTGAAGTTGCAGCGATGACTAACAATTCTCCCAAGCCACAGGAGACGTTGTGCCAGGACGAGAGATGGGCATTTTGAAGTTCGACGGTGTCTCTCTCGTTGAAGGTTCACCAGACGCGAACGACGGCACTGCAACTCGATCATAAATTATTCGAAGGGAGTGACACCCAATAAACGTGCGAGGCATTAATTAAGTAGCAGCTGCGGGCTATGGACTAGATACGGACAGGTCCCCGGAGCCCGCGATGCTGTCAATGATGCTTGACCCAGTCACGATACCCGTTGTCGCTATTAAGAAATTCCGGCCTTGATCGCCAACCGGTGAGTATTGAGCAATGCCCTCGGTCAGGAACGAACCTTTGTTTTGACGACCGACCCATCTTAAAGCAGCAATTTCTGTATATGTGCATCCTCCCAGGAAAAAGACCACCGTCATAGTTGCTTTCTCCCGAATTTGCACTACCGAAAAGTGAGTGGAGGGCAAGAAGGCGATCTGAAAAACTTACATGGTGACCCAAGAGAATGCGCCCTTGTCCCCGAGCCCTTTTGCAGAACATCGACGGTTTCCCCCGGAATCGTAGCCACCACATCCTCAAACCCTTTCCATCCTACGATTGGATGCGCCTGAAACTTCCCTTGCATAGATTGCTTCCCATCAGCAGCTTCACTATTGGCCTTCCCTGCAGGATTACTGATAACGCCTCCCTTCTGAGCGATGCATTGCACTAGTCGGACACTGATAGGCGCATAGCCAGAATAAACGAAGCTTATATCATTTTCGACTTCTTCAAGGGCTTCCGCTGTATCATCGATGAGCAAGCGCAGGGATTTGCGAAGCGTCGAAAACGGGTATTTTGCGGCTCCTGTGCTGAGGGGGCCAGATGTTGGAAGAGGGTTGGGTAAAAGAATGCCCAGTGAGGGTGATGATAAAGAAAGCAAGAGGGGAAGTAAGTGATAGCCATATGCCTGGAATACGAACAACATTCTCAAGATAAAACTAGGAAGATAGCTTGCTTTCAATTCTTACCTGTAGAAATTCTCGTTTGATATTCTCGAGGGTTTTCGTCTTGATTCCTCCGGCTGTTATGCTAGCCACACAAAGAAGCCGGAGGACAACCTGCATCTCTGCACCTTGACCTATCATTTCTTCAATAGCTACTAACTGCGCGTTGACTTCGTAGGAAGCGAGAAGGTCTGTGAAGAAGATTAGACGGAAAGGATACGAGGGAGATAACAAGGTACTTTGTTGGATTTCAAGAGATTTATTGAAATGTTCGGTTCTTGTGGGAGGAACGAGAAGTTCAGATAAGCCAGTATCTAGTCCTATCGTATGAACTGAGGAGAGGAGGGTCGTTTGAATGCTTACGAAGTCGCAAGGCCTGATGCTCAGACTGAAGACCTCCCAATTTCCCAACAAAGTCTCGAAGTTGGGCAACAGTCTTTGACTGGAGGTTCGTCTGGCAAGAAGTGATATTCAGCATCGTATAGTACCTCGAAAGAAACAAAAGACGACCTTGTAATTTTCGTCGAGCCGGTGAGCCACTTTATTCAACCTCTTTCCCACCAAGGAGAAATTCAGATCCCTGAGTTCAGAAAATAGAGGGTCCGTCGTAGTACTTAGATGATACTTCTTCTTGTTCTCCTTCTTTAAAGAATTTATTGGGGGTTTCGGTGGTGGGGCTGTTGATGGACCAGCTGCATCAGCTGGAGCTGGGGCTGAGGCTGGGGGTGATACCAGGGATGCTGGCAGTTCTACATTCGCTATGTTCAGAGGTAAAGCAGCGCCTTCCATTGCTTCGCGAGTTACCACGTACAGTTCTTGATCCCGATTATTTCATCGATAAGCCCCTCGTATGTGAGTTGAGTTAACAAGGGGGTTATCATATCAACACGCCGATCCAAGACAATCAGACAGTCGACCTTGTCAGATGGTGTTCGGAGTGTGTCCGGTGATGATGTGCTCGAGATTTTGTGAGTTCCGCGCATTAAAAGAGTTTGTAAACGCTGCCTCGACATCGTTGGACAATTCGAGGACATCATATTCTGG
>Ga0307516_10000711_pt1 | contig 45216 bp, 48 predicted proteins | sample 19_EM_MG_FD_203310 | JGI IMG/M metagenome (GOLD analysis project Ga0307516, IMG submission 203310) | Populus trichocarpa ectomycorrhiza microbial communities from riparian zone in the Pacific Northwest, United States - 19_EM | ecosystem: Host-associated > Plants > Roots > Unclassified | place... | reverse complement strand
GGCGGATCCGAAGGCGGCCGCGGCTACGGTGTCGCGGATCTGTTCCGCGAACAGGTCGTAGGCGGCCAGACCCTCGCCGGAGATGATCACGCGTTCGGGGCCGAGCAGGTTGGCGACGGTGGCGATTCCGCGGCCGATGGCCTCGCCCGCCCTGGCGTAGGCCTCCCGTGCCGCGGCGACCCCGAGGTGGGCGAGGCGGACCGCCTCGGCGGTGTCGGTGACCTCGACGCCGGTGGCCTCGCGGATCCGCCGGAGGATCGCGGCGTCGCCCGCGATCGCCTCGACACAGCCCCGGTTGCCGCAGTGGCAGGGCGGTCCGGACGGGTCGACGGTCACATGGCCGATCTCGCCGGCCACCCCGTGGGCGCCGGCGACCACCCGGCCGTGCACGACGAGACCGCAGCCGATACCCGCGCCGACGGTCACCACGGCGAAGTCGGACAGCCCGGCCCCGGCGCCGAACCACTGCTCGGCGACGGTCAGGGCGCGCACGTCGTTGTCGACGGTGACCGGCAACCCCGTGGTCATGGCGGCGAGTTCGGAGAGGGGCACATCACGCCACTCCAGGAACGGCGAGTAGCGGACGGTCCCTTCGGCCCGGTCCACGTCGCCGGAGACCGCGATGCCGACGCCGAGCACGGCCGCCCCTGACTCGTCCGCCTCGGCGCGCAGTTCCTGGACCACGTCCGCGACGGCCGCCAGCACCGCCGTGAGGTCACGGCGGGTCAGCGGCGTGTGGCGAGCGACGCGGATCCGGCAGCACAGGTCGGTGAGCACGCCGATGATCTCGTCGCCGGTCACCTTGATCCCGACGAACAGGGCCCGTCCGCCGTCGACCCGCACAAGGTTCGCGGGCCGCCCGAGCGCGGGCTGCGCCTGCGCGTCCGCGTCCTCCACCAGGTAGCCCGCCTCGATCAGGGGCCGGACCGCCTTGGTGACGGCGGCCGGGGACAGCCCGGCAAGCCGGGCCACCTCCAGGCGGGTGAGGGGCCCCCGGGACAGCACGGTGGTGAAGATCTGCGAGGCGGCGGGCGTGTTGACCGGAAACCTCTCGGCCCGGGGTGTCGGGAGCATGCTCGGGAACCTAGGGGTCTTCTTTTCCACCGTCAATAAAAGCAACAGGATCCGACGTCCGGGACTTGCGCCCGGCCGCTCGGACCGAGTGAACACCACGCGGAAATAGACGAGTTCATACCGGTGCGCGGCAATACTCACACGGCTCCTCGATGCCTGGGACCACGAAGTTGGCGGAGGGAATCCCTCCGGGCCACCATGCCCCCATGAAGAGCGATCTCTTTTCCAGCGAGCACATGGTCCAGCCGCCCACACAGGCGGGCATGACGGTCGAGAACTCCAAGTGCGTCCGCTACACCGTGAACGGCGAGATGCTCGCCCGCCAGGGGGCGATGATCGCCTACCGCGGCAACCTCCAGTTCGAGCGCAAGGGCCAGGGCGTGGGCGGCATGCTCAAGCGCGCGGTCACCGGTGAGGGCCTGCCGCTGATGGCCGTACGCGGGCAGGGCGAGGCCTGGTTCGCGCACGAGGCGCAGAACTGCTTCGTCGTGGACGTCGAGCCGGGCGACGAGTTCACCGTCAACGGCCGCAACGTCCTGTGCTTCGACGCCACGCTGGCGTACCGGATCGCGACCGTGAAGGGCGCCGGCATCGCCGGCGGCGGCCTGTTCAACAGTGTCTTCACCGGGCAGGGCCGACTGGGCCTGGTGTGCGAGGGCAACCCGCTGGTCATCCCGGTCTCCGCGCAGTATCCGGTGTACGTCGACACGGACGCGATCGTCGGCTGGACGGCGGGCCTGGCGACCTCGTTGCACCGTTCGCAGTCCATAGGGTCGATGCTGCGCGGCGGTTCCGGCGAGGCGGTGCAGCTGATGCTGCAGGGCGAGGGCTACGCCGTCGTGCGGCCGAGCGAGGCGACACCTCAGAAGGCTCAGCAGCACTGACGTGATCTACGCCTCACGGGCAACCCCGACGACTGTCATGACGTCTTGACCGGCAACAGATGACGCCCCGGTCCAGTGGGCCGGGGCAGGTCTTCGACCCGCTATACACGGCGTGTATACGCTGCATGTAGACATGGCGTGCATAGCGACCGAAAGGCAGGCATGTACGACAAGGCATTCGCCCCGGAGTACCAGGGCGCCCTCACCACCCTGTCCGTGAACTCCTCGCTGACCGAGGTACTGGCCGCCGGCACCGAGCAGTTGCGGGCCGCCGAACGGGCGGGGCAGCACGCAGAGGCCGCGCGCTCCGGGCTCGCGGTCGCCGAGGCATACCGCCGGCTGGGCCGGATCGGGGAGGCCGACCGGGCGTGGAAGGCGAGCTATCGCGCGGCCCGGGAGGCCGGGGACACCGCGGCGATGGCCTGGGCACTGTGGAGCGGCGGCACCCTGGCCCGGCAGCGCGGCGCGTTCCCCCTGGCCCGGCGTCTGCTGGAGCTGGCGGCCGAACTCGGCGAACGCGGCGGTGACATCGTCGTCCGCGGCTACTCGCTCGCGGGACTCGCCGAGACCGGACGCATCCAGGGCGACTACGAGGCGGTGGGCCGGCTGCACGAGCAGCTGCTGGCCGAGGCCCGGCGCCGTGGCGAGGCACGGCACACCGTGTGGGCGCTGGAGGGCATAGCGCAGATCCACCGCAACACCGGCTCCTACGACACGGCGTACGCCCTGTTCGAGGAGGCGGCCGGGATAGCCGCACACGCCGACGACCGGCGCGGGCACGCCTGGGCGCTGCGCGGGCTCGCCGACGTGGTCTCCGTGCGCGACGGGGACACGGAGCGCGCGCTGGGCCTGCTGTCCGAGGCCGAGGAGACCTGCCGTGCGATGAAGCTGTCCAGCGCGCTGGCGTACAACCACAAGATGCGCGGCAACGTCCTGTACCGCGCCGGGCGTTACGCGAAGGCGCGGGACTGCTACGAGCAGGCACTCGCGGAGTTCCGTGACATGAGCGAGCCGCGCGGCACGGCGCTGGCGCGGCTCGGACTGGCCAAGTCCCGGGCCCGACTGGGCGCCGACCGCGCCGAGACCGCCGCCGAACTGGCCGATCTGGCCCGCGCCTTGGACCGGCTCGGGCTGCGGCACGCCAGCGAGATGGTGGCTCGGGCTCAGGATGAGTTCGGCATTCCGGCACACGCACCGGAGCACTCGCCGGGGACATCACGGCGGCAGCCGCGGGAAACGTTCGGCGCACGGACGGAGGCCGTACGGTGACGGGGTTGACGTCGGCGGTCGCCGCCCCCGAAGTCCTGGACCGTTGCCGCGGACTGGTGCGGCCCGCGCTCCAGGAGGCGGTCGGGCGCCTGCATCCGTGGGTGGGCGAGATGGCCGGATACGCCTTCGGCTGGTGCGAGGTCGGAGGCGCGCCCACCAGGGCGACCGGCGGCAAGGGGGTACGCCAGGCGCTGGCCGTGCTCGGGGCCGAGGCCGCCGGCGCGCCCGGACGGGCCGGGGTGCCCGCGGCCGTCGCGGTGGAACTGGTGCACACCTTCTCGCTGCTGCACGACGACATCATGGACGGCGACGCGGCCCGAAGACGCCGCCCCACCGTGTGGAAGGCGTACGGCACGGGCCCGGCGGTCCTCGCGGGCGACGCGCTGTTCGCGCTCGCCGTCGAGACCCTCGCCGGCTCCTCGGCCGGCCCCGAGGCGCTGCGCCTGCTGTCCGTGGCACTGGGCGACCTGGTGCGCGGCCAGGCCGACGACCTGCTGCTCGCCGCGCGCCCCTGGGCGGGGCCGCACCGGGTGCGGCCGGTCGAGTACCGCACCACGGCCGAGCACAAGACCGGTGCGCTGCTGGGCTGCGCGGCCGCGCTGGGCGCCCTGCTGGGCGGCGCGCCGCCCAGCGTGGTCGCCACGCTCGACCGGGCCGGACGGCATCTCGGGGTCGCGTTCCAGATCGTCGACGACGTGCTGGGCATCTGGGGCGACCCCGCCGTCACCGGCAAGCCCGTGCACGGCGACCTGCGGGAACGGAAGAAGACGTTCCCCGTCCTGTCCGCACTCGACTCCCCCTCCCCCGTGGCCGGCCGGCTGGTCGCACTCCTGGAGTCCGACGCGGAGCACGAGCGAGCCGCCGCGCTGATCGAGGAGGCGGGCGGCAGGTCGGCCGCGCTGGCCGAGGCCCGGCGGCACCTCACCGCCGTGGAGGCGCTGCTGTCCGAGGTGCCACTGGAACCGGCGGCCGGGGGCGATCTGCGGTCCCTGCTGGACTTCCTGGTGCTTCGCGATCTCTGAGAGCGGGCCGCCGCCGACCCGGTCCGAGCCGGGAGCGCGTCAACCCCGCGCGGCGCCCACTCAGTTCCACTGACCTGTCGAACAGCTGTCGAACAAAAGGGAAGCGGCGCTCATCGGTTGCGAATTCATTGAACGCACCCCGTCCTGGTCCTCGTACCTCTGTGAAAGGTGAGAGCCAGGGGTTCAGCGAGGGATGACATGGTCAAGGCGCACGTGTCCAACCACGAGTTGGTCGCCGGAAGGTACCGGCTCCTGGAGATCCTCCATCGCGAAACCAACCGTATCTGCTGGTACGGCGAGGACCTCGGGGCCGGGCGGCCCCGCCTCCTCACCCAGATCGGACTGCCGGCCGACCTGGACGGGGAGAGTTCGCGCCGGGCCACCGCCCGTGTCATCCGGATGGCCGAGACCATGGGACGGGTGTGTCCGGGCCAGGTCGCGGAGGTGCTCGACGCGGTCGAGGAGCACGGCGTCCTGTGGGTCGTCACCGAATGGATCGACGGCGTACCCCTGACGGAACTCCTCGCCCAGCAGGGCACGTTCAGTTACGTCCGGGCGGCGCGCATCGGCCTGGAGGTGCTCGATGTGCTGGAGACCGCGCACGGCGAGGGCATCACGCACGGCGAACTCAGTCCCGGCCAGGTGTTCGTGGGAAACCAGGGCTCCGTCGTCCTCACCGGCTTCGGGCTGACCGGCGCGACCCTGGCACCCCGGGTCACCGCACCGTCGTACGCCTCGCCCGAGCAGGCCCGCGACGAACGCATCGGGCCGGCCGCCGACCTGTGGGCGCTCGGGGCGATGCTGTACACGATGGTCGAGGGCCGGCCGCCGTTCCGCGACCGGGACCGGCCGGAGGCCACGTTGCGCGGGGTGGACCGGCTTCCGCTGCGCGGTCCCGTGCACGCCGGGCCGCTCGCCCAGACCGTGCAGGGACTGCTGCGCAAGAACTCCCGGGAACGGCTGACCCGCCCGGTGGTTCGCGAGGCCCTCACCCGGGTCCTCAACGAGGAGCCGGAGGACGCTCTGCGGGCGCTGCCCAGGCCCCGTCTGCGCGGTCTGTACCAGACGGGCCCGGTGTGGAGCCGCCGGACCATGGTCGCCGGGACCGCCCTGGCCGTCGTCACGGTGTCCGTCGCGGTCCTCGCGGTGACCCGTCAACTACCGGGTACCGATTCCGGATCCAGCAGTGCCGGCGGCGCGGCATCCCGGCCGAGCGCCTCGACCCCGGTCACCGACGGACAGAGCTCCGCCTCGCCCGAGACGCCGACACCGACACCGACACCGACACCCTCCCCTTCGGCATCCACCACCGCGAAGCCCTCCGCCACACCGACGCCCACGCCGACACCGTCTCCTTCCGGCGACGCGCTCCCCGCCGGATTCCGTGTGTACCAGTCACCGGAGGGCTTCTCGGTGGCTCTCCCGGCGGGCTGGAAGGCACTGAACACCTCGCGCACGGGCGACCTCTCGTATCGCGTCACCTTCGGAAAGGACGACGACCCGCGCACGCTCGCCGTCACCTACAGCGAACGCGTCGGCCCGGACCCGGTCGCCGTCTGGCGCGACGACGTCGAACCCGGTCTGAAACAGGCGGACATCGGCTTCCAGCGGATCGGCGAGATCCGCGCGACGACGTACCAGGGGCGTGAGGCCGCCGACATGGAGTGGCTCGGCGACGACTCCCACGGCACCCGGTCGCGCACGTTCGGCCGCGGCTTCCTCATCGGGGAGGGCCGCGGCTTCTCGCTGCGCTGGACCACGCCGGCCGCGGACTGGAACGACTCCGCGAACCGGGAGGCCCTGGACACCTTCCTGAGAACGTTCCGGCAGACCTCCGACTGAGCCGCGGCGCCCGCCCGGCCGGGCGTCCTCCCCGATCGGGCACCGTGATCGAGGAGACCGCGATCGGTCCGTTTCCCCCACCGCTGACCGGGGACTCAGCCGCTATGGTGCAAATCGGATACACGATGATGACCGAACAAGCCGGCCCGCGTGACCTGGTCGACCACGTGGTCGGGGCCGAGGAGGCGGGTTTCGACTTCTCGGTGACCTCGGACCACTACTTCCCGTGGCTGCGCACGCAGGGCCACTCGCCGTACGCGTGGAGTGTGCTGGGAGCCGCCGCCCAGGCGACCTCCCGCATTCCGCTGATGACGTACGTGACGTGTCCGAGCTTCCGCTACCACCCGGCGGTGGTGGCGCAGAAGGCGGCGACGATGCAGCTGCTGTCCGAGGGCCGGTTCCGGCTGGGGCTCGGCTCCGGCGAGAACCTCAACGAGCATGTGGTGGGCGGCGGTTGGCCGGCCGTCGACGTACGGCACGAGATGCTCGAAGAGGCGGTGGAGATCATCCGCGAGCTCTTCGAGGGCGGCCATGTGAACCGTCGCGGTACACACTTCGACGTCGAGTCGGCCCGCCTGTGGGACCTGCCCGACCAGCCGCCGCCGATCGGCATCGCCGTCTCCGGCGAGCAGTCCTGCTCCCTCGCGGGCCGGCTGGCCGACCTGGTGATCGCCACCGAGCCCAAGCCGGGCCTCCTGGACGCCTTCGACCGGCACGGCGGCCAGGGCAAGCCGCGGGTGGGCCAGTTGCCGGTGTGCTACGACACCGACCGGGACGCGGCCGTGAAGCGCGCCCACTCCCAGTTCCGCTGGTTCGGCAACGGCTGGAAGGTCAACTCCGAGCTGCCGCACCCGGATTCGTTCGACTCGGCCACCCAGTTCGTCAGGCCCGACGATGTCGCCGGCTCGATCCCGTGCGGCGACGACCCCAAGGACTTCGTCGAGGCGGTACGGCCGTACGCCGAGGCGGGGTTCACCGAGATCGCCCTGGTGCAGATCGGCGGCGAGTCCCAGCCCGAGTACCTGGACTGGTCGGCGAAGACGCTGCTGCCCGCGCTGCACGACGCGCTGGACTGACGGCACGGGGGCTGCCCGGGCGCCGCCTCGCCGCCGCGGGGTGCAATAGGCTTCCGAACCGCACCAGGAACCGCATCAGGAACCGCACCAGCGCAGTTCGACCAGCCTGCCCAGGAGAGTCACCCGTGACACTGTCGATCGTCCCGTCCGAGGCGCCCCCCGTGCCCCTGTCCAACCTCGTGGCGCGGGACGCGCGCGAGTTCGGCGTCTACGCGCGCACCGGAGGATGGGCCTTCGGCCTGATGGTGGCGCGCAGCGTGCGGCCCGGCGGCCAGGGCGCGGACGAGACGCCGAAGGTGTCGGCCAAGGAGTTCGCGGAACTGGCCGGCTGCTCGCCCGAGCGTGTGATGCGCTACTACAAGGCGTGGGACCGCGCCGCCGACGACGGTCTCGTCCCGCAGTTCGAGGCGCTGACGCCCGGCCAGGAGGTGGAGCTGCCGGACGCCGACGTGTGGCTCGGCTACTACGTCTCCCGCAGCAGCGCCACCTCCGAGCGGGGCACCGCCATCACGGAGGCGGCCGAGGCCGAGGGCATCCGGCCGACCAAGGCGCTGGAGGTCGCCGAGAACCCGACCGCGCTGCGCGCCGCGATCCTCGCCGACCCCTCCACCGCCCGGGCGGCCCGTCAGGCCCTGCTGGACCGGGTCCGTGAAGACCCCGAGCTGCAGGCCGAGTTGGCCCGGGACGTGGTGCGCACCGACGACCTGAAGAAGGCCGTCGCCAGCGAGAGCAGGTCCGCCGACCGGATCGGATACGTCCGCCAGATCGCCGAGTCGGGCCAGGTCAAGACCCCCGCGGGGCAGACCATCGACGCGCCCGTCGACGTCCGCCAGGAGGCCGAGCGACACCTGTCCCTGCTGGACGAACTGGAGGAGGACGAGGACACCGGCGAGTGGGCCACCGAGGCCTACGACACGATGAAGTCGCTCGTCGTCGAGGCGGTGGAGTCCGATCCCGAGCTGCGCGTCCAGGAACGGCGGACGAAGTTCTACAGCAGCCTCCAGCGGGCGACCAAGGTGTTCGAGGAGCTCACCTTCGACGACGCCCAGGAGTTCTACGAGGACGACATGGTCCAACAGCTCGAAGAACTCCAGCATGCCATCGCCTCCTGCATCACCTCGCTGCGCGGAGCTCGCGGGAATCACCCGGAAGGCTGAGCATCTTGCGCGCGAGGGGGGTACTAGAGGGCTCTACGACTGTTCTCCCCGGAGGCCCTCCAGTGAACTCGTTCGTCCACAAGACGCTCGTCGTGCAGCTGCAGGCGGGTGCCGCCGAGCGCTGCCCGGTGCTCGCCCACCTCAGCTACGACGCGGCGGACCCGTTCGCCGTCACCGCGCTGTTCAGCCATGACGGCCGGGTGCTCGCGCGGTGGCGGCTGGACCGGGAGATGCTCACCGAGGGTCTGCGGCGGCCGGTCGGGGTCGGGGACGTGCGGATGCGGCCGGCGTCGACCGGCATGTGGGAGGAACTGCGCGTCGAGTTCCTCGGCGACGCCCGCCCCGACGGCGGCCGTCAGCGCGCCGTGGTGTTCGCGTGGGCTCCGGCGATCGCGGCCTTCCTGCGGGAGACCCGGGAGGTCGTGGCGCCCGGCCGGGAGCAGGTGCGGATCGACGACTTCCTCCAGGACGTCCTCGCGGGCGGCTGACGCGCGGCGCGAGTGAGTGGCTGTCCGGCTCGTGTCGAAGGGGCGTCCGCGGTGATCGGTGGCCAGGCGGCGGACGCTTTTCCTGGCCACCCGGACCGGCTGGTGCCCGGCCGCCCGCACGCCCGTCGGCTCGACGCGCTCGGCGTCACTTCGTCGTATGGCGCTGCCGGACCAGCAACGGTACGAGGAACCAGCACAGCAGGTACCAGGCGACCACTCCGGTGACCAGCCACGGCACGTAGTCGTCGTGCGTGGCCACCCGAAGGACCAGCAGCAGCGCCGACGTCATGGTGGCGAGCAGCAGCACCAGGCCGACGAAGGTCAGCCGTGAAGCCCACTCCACGGACTGCGGCTTGACCCGCCGACCGGACACCAGACGGTGCAGGGACACGGGACCGATCAGCGCGCCGGTGGCGCAGGCGCCCAGCACGACCGTCACGATGTAGATGCTCTTGTCCGTGTCGGCCAGGTTCGCGTACTTCGGTGTGAACACGACGGTCAGCAGGAAGCCGAACAGGATCTGCACGCCCGTCTGGGCGACCCTGACCTCCTGGATGAGCTCTCCCCACTTGCGGTCGGCTCTCTCCTCCTCCGTCTCGTCGCGGCCCGTGTTGTTGGTGCCCACTTCTTTCCCGCTGGCCGACAACTTTCCTCCCTGCCTGATCGAACCTCGCTTCGTTCTTGTGCACCGGGTTCCCTCTTTTACGCCTTCTTGACCGGTCATGAGGGCGACGGAAAGGCTGTGTGACGGAACGTGTTTGCGACGGAGGTGAACGGCAAACCGGTTCCCATGACGGAATCGGACAAGGAAACGAACAAGAAGACAGCCGCCGCCACCGCCGCCAAGGCCCGGCAGAGCACGGACCGGGCGACGGCCCCGGCGACACGGACCGCGCGGACAGCCGCCTCCAAGACCGACGAGGCGGCCTCGGCCGCGAAGGCGGGCGCGCAGCGCGCGGCGGATGCGACCAGCACGGCCGCGCACACCGCGGCCAAGAGCGTGGAGGTGGGGCGCCAGGCGATCGTCTCGGCCTCGGGGCAGGTCGCCGCGGGCGCGAAGACAGCGTGGACGGTGATCAGCCACCGCAAGCTCGTCGCCGCGGGCGTCGGCGCCGGTCTGACCGCACTGGGCGCCGTGTCCTTCGCGGCGGGTCGCATCTCCGAGCGCCACACCCAGGGGCCGGTCACGCGCCTGACCAACGGCCGCTTCTGAGCGGTGGACATCGGCCGGCCGGGCGACTGTTTCAGCGATCAACGGACGGTTACACGGACCGCGGGACGGATGGCGTGACGGCTCAGGCCGGCACGCCTCCGCCCGTCCGACGCCGACCATCCGAGGAGTCCCGTTGACCATGTCCGCCGACACCGAGCTCACTGTCACACTCAGCGGCGGCAGCACCGCCGACGCACGGGCGGTCGTGCGGGCCCTGGAGCCCGCCTTCGGCTCCGCCCGGGAACTGCCCGCCGACAAGAACGCCACGGTCCACACGGCCACGTTCGACAGCGGTGCGGCCGACCGGTCGGCCGCACCCGCGCCGGGCACCGCCGATCATCTGTCCGCGCCGGTGACCGTCACCGTGCAGGGCACACCGCAGGCCGTGGAGAAGGCGAGCAGCACACTGGCCCAGGTCTTCCCCACGCACGACCAGGGGGCGGCCTCGGGCGACCAGGAGCGGGAGAGGCAGCTGCTGCTGGAGCCCTGAGCCCTGAAGGCAGCGCCTTGAAGGCCTGCGCGAAGGCCGGAGCGAAGGCCTGTGCCCCGGGCCGCCGGGCCCGCCCAGGCGTCCTACCAGCGGGCTTCCACCTGGTCCTTGATCCTCCGGTCGTAGAGGTCGCCGATCGCGGTGAGCGTCGCCTCGGACAGCTCGGGCAGCTTGGCGGCCCTCGCGTTGGCGCGGGCCTGCTCGGGCGAGCGGGCGCCGGGGATCACGCTGGTCACACCCGGCTGCTGGATGATCCAGCGCAGCGCCAGCTGGGCCGGGGTGTATCCCTCCGGGGCGAGCGCCGCGAACTCGGCGGCGGCCTCGACACCCGTCGTGTAGTCCACGCCGGCGAAGGTCTCCCCCACGTCGAAGGCCTCGCCGTGGCGGTTGAAGGCGCGGTGGTCGTTCTCGGGGAACACCGTGTCCTTGGTGTACTTGCCCGACAGCAGACCCGAGGCCAGCGGGACCCGGGCTATGACGCCGACGCCGGCCTCCCGGGCCGCGGGGAGCACCTCGCGCAGGGGCTTCACGCGGAACGGGTTCAGGATGATCTGCACGCTCGCCACACCCGGCCGCGCGATGGCGGTCAGGGCTTCCGCACAGGTCTCCACGCTGACGCCGTACGCGACGACGCGCTCCTCCTCGACCAGGGTGTCGAGGGCGTCGAAGACCTCGTCGGTGGAGTAGACGGACGTCGGCGGGCAGTGCAGCTGCACCAGGTCGATACGGTCGACGCCGAGATTGCGGCGCGAACGGTCGTTCCAGATACGGAAGTTGTCGAGGACGTAGTTCTCCGGGACCTGGTCGACCCGGCGGCCCATCTTCGTCGCGACCAGCACATGCAGGTCGGGGCGGCCGCCCAGGAAGGCGGCGATGGCATGCTCGCTGCGTCCGTCGCCGTACACGTCGGCCGTGTCGAGGAAGGTCACCCCCGACTCGGCCGCCGCCTCCAGCACCGCCACCGCTTCCTTGTCGTCGACGTCTCCCCAGTCGGCACCGAGTTGCCAGGTGCCGAGTCCGACGACGGATGCGTGCTGTTGCGACCTGCCGAATGTGCGCTCGTCCATGGCGCCAGTCTGTCATCCGTCACGAGGGCCCCCGGAAGGGACCTCCGACCGATGACACCGAGGCCTTTCACGTGCGGTCACTTCCGGGAGGCCAGTGCCCGCGCGTGCACGGTCCGCGCCACCTTCGGCCCCAGCCAGCGCTTGAACCGGCGCAACGCCTCCAACTGCCCGGCGACCTGGTCCATCCGGTAGTACAACCGCGGCGGGACGTACGGCAGCAGGGGCGAGTGGCGCTGACCGAGCAGGGCGAACATCTGGTCCGGGGGCAGCCGGATGTAGCGGGGCAGGTTCTCGTACCACCGGGCGCTGTAGCGGGCCGCGCTCTGGATGGAGAGGAGGGCCTGCCTGCGTTCTCGCTCGTAGTGGGCGAGGGCCTGCGGGAGGGCGGCGTGCTCGTGCAGGGCTTCGGCCAGGGCGATCGCGTCCTCCAGGGCGAGGGTGGTTCCGGCTCCGACGGAGTAGTGCGTGGTGTGGGCCGCGTCGCCGAGCAGGACGAAACTGTCGTGGTGCCAGGTCTGGTTGGTGAGGGTGCGGAAGTTCAGCCACTGGGCGCCGCCCTGGCCCGAGGAGCGGCCGATCAGGGCGTGCCCGTCGAGCACGTCCGCGAAGAGCTTCTCCAGGAGGGCGAGTCCGTCGGATTCGTCGGCCCGGTCCAGCCCGAGTCCGGCCCAGGTCTCGGGGGCGCACTCCACCACGCAGGTGCTGCGCTCGGGGCTGAAGGCGTAGCCGTAGCACCAGATCCAGCCCTGGTCGGTCTCGACGAAGGCGAAGGTGAAGGCGTCGAAGACCTTGGTGGTGCCGAGCCAGACGTAGTGGTTGCGGCCGGCCCTGATCTCCTCGCCGAAGTGGTCGGCGTGCCCGGTGCGCAGCGCGCTGCGCACCCCGTCGGCCGCCACCACCAGGTCGGCTTCGGGAAGGTTCAGGTCCGTCACCTCGTGCTCGAACTCCAGCCGTACGCCGAGGGACCGGGCTCGTCCGGCGAGGATCTCCAGCAGGCGGTGCCGGCCGATGCCGAAGCCCTCGTCGCCCGGGTGTCGCGTGGCGGTGTCCCGGACATGGGCGACGCCGTGGTTCCAGCGCACCGAGTGTTTCTCGACGGCGCGGGCCGACTCGGGGTCGTGTGTGTGCAGTTTGTCCAGCAGTCCGCGCCAGTAGGTCACGCCCCAGCCGTAGGTCGATCCCTCCGGGTCGCGTTCGTACACCGCGATGTCGTGGGAGGGATCCTGCCGCTTCAGCAGGATCGACAGATACAGCCCGGCGGGCCCGCCACCGACACAGGCGACCTTCACACGCACCCCTACTTCTCGCCTCGATCACCTACTGTGATCGATCGGCAACGCAGGGTAGCAGGAGAAGATGCGGGCCGTGCGCGCGCGGATCGAACACCCGCGGACGATCTCCGGTTGGTTCGCCCCGCAGGTCACGGGTACCCGCGCGGGACCATCCGACGAGACGAAGGAGGCGATGACCTGTGTCGCAGGTCGAGGAATCCATCGAGGTCGGTGTCCCCGTGCACACGGCATACAACCAGTGGACCCAGTTCGAGTCGTTCCCCGAGTTCATGAACGGGGTGGAGCGCACAGAGCAGCGCACGGACACCCTCACGCACTGGGTGACCAGCGTGAACGGGGTGCACCGGGAGTTCGACGCGGAGATCACGGAGCAGGTCCCGGACGAGCGGGTCGCCTGGACCACGATCGCCGGCGAGGCCCAGCAGGCGGGTGCGGTGACGTTCCACCGGCTCGACGAGCAGCACACCAAGGTGATGCTGCGGATGGACTTCCATCCCGACAGCGTCACCGAGAAGGTCGGTGACAGGCTCGGGTTCGTGAAGCGGCAGACCAAGGGGGACCTGGAACGCTTCAAGAAGTTCATCGAGGAGCGCGGCCGGGAGACCGGGGAGTGGCGCGGCGTGGTGGTGTGACCGCCGCACGCTATCCGGCGGCCGCCGTACGGCACTCCGGATGACCCCAGCCCTGATCGTTCTTGGCGATGGGTTCCCCGGCCGCGTACGGGCGTCCGCAGACGCAGCGGCCGGGGAACTTCGCCTTGATGGTCCGTGCGGAGCCGCCGCGCCCGCCGGACGCGTTGGCTCCGGCCTTGGTTCCGGCCTTGGTTCCACCCGAACGTGCCCGCGGGGCGCGGGCCGCGGGCTTGTCCGGTGCGGCCGGCGGCTGAGGCGAACCGAGGCCGCTGCCCGCGGGCTCCTGCACGATCGCGGCATGGCTCGCGGCGCGGTCCGCGAAGTCGTTGAGCCGGTCCCCGTCGACCTGGTGGGCGGGCACGTAGCGGAACTCGACCGAGCGGCCGTCGAGCAGTTCGTCGATACGGACCACCAGGTCCTGGTTGGCGACGGGTTTGCCGGCGGACGTCTTCCAGCCGTTGCGCTTCCAGCCGGGCAGCCAGGTGGTGACGGCCTTCATCGCGTACTGGGAGTCCATCCGGACCTCAAGCGGCACATCCGGGTCGGTCGACGCCAACAGCCGCGCCAGGGCGGTCAGTTCGGCCACGTTGTTGGTGGCCTTGCCTAGCGGCCCCGCCTCCCACCGGGTCGGGCTCTCCGACTCGTCGGCGACGACCCAGGCCCAGGCCGCCGGCCCGGGGTTTCCCTTCGAAGCCCCGTCACACGCGGCCACCACACGTTCATGCATGCGCCCGATCATGCCATGGCCGCGCGGGGCGTCCGGCCGTCCCTCAGGAGACGTCCGCGATCTTCGGCATCTCCCCGGCCGTCGTCGTGACGTCGATCACCGAGAAGCTCGCGCCCTGCGGGTCGCTGAGGGCGGCGAAGCGGCCGAACGGCGTGTCCATCGGACCGAACCGGAGGACCCCACCGAGCTTGGTGGCACGGGCGACGGCGTCGTCGCAGTTGTCGACGCTGAAGTAGACGTTGACGTACGGCGGCACCTCGGGCGGGAACTCCTCGCCCATCTTCATCCGGCCGAGGACCGTGTTGCCCTCGATCTCGAACATGTGGAAGTCCACCGCGTCGTCCTGCATCCGCTTCGCGGTGTAGGGGAAGACGGCCGGGAAGAACGCGTCCGACTTCTCGGGCTGCCGCGTGAAGACCTCGGCCCAGCAGTACGCGCCGGCCTGCTCGGGCGGTGCCTCGAACCCCTCGTGGGTCCCCGCCTGCCACACGCCGAAGACGACGCCGCTGGGGTCGCGGGCCAGGCACATGGTGCCGAAGTCCCCCACCTGCATCGGCTCCATCAGGACCTCGCCGCCGTTCTCACGGATCTTGCGGGCAGTGGCCGAGGCGTCGGGGGACGCGAGATACAGGCACCACTGCGAATGCCCTTCCTGGCCCGGCATCGGCGGTACGACGGCGGCGACCGCCTTTCCGTCGACGTACGCCTGGGTGTAGTTGCCGTACTCCGACGACGCCTCGCCGAAGGTCCAGCCGAGGACGTCACCGTAGAAGCTCTTCGCTCCCTCGACGTCGCTGAACATCGCATCGGCCCAACAGGGGGTTCCCTCACGTTGCACGGCCATGGCCACGGCCCTTTCCCGATCGTTGAATGGTCCGGCTTCTCACGCTAGTCATCCGCCCGCCGGGCCGCGCGCCGAAGGAGTCGGTCCGCCGCACCCCGGCAGGCCGCCCGCCTGTGAGCCGCCGGGCCCGAGGGGGTCGTACGTCTTCCTCCCGGGGCCCGGCCGTGCTTGCCTGGGGAGCCGTCTCGCCGGCCGGGACGGGAGTGGTCGCATGCGCGCGGCGTGGATCGTGGGGTACTGCTAGCCGGGCTGCTGCTCGGCGCGTGCACGGACCCGGCGTCCGGCCCGGAGGCACCGCCGCCCGCGAGATCATCCAGGCGATCGGAGAACGGCCGGCGAGCCGTGAGAGCGGCGGCAAAACCCTTCGACACATGGGCGGTCGATCCGCTGGGATGGGCCGTGTGTGTGCCATGAAGATGCGAGAGGGCGAGCGGGACATCGATGTCCCGCTCGTGCGACGACTGATCGCCGAACAGTTCCCGCAGTGGGCGGGGCTGCCCGTGGAGCGCCTGGAGTCCTCGGGGACCGAGAACGCCATGTTCCGGCTCGGTGCGGACCTGGTCGTACGGCTCCCCCGGCATCCCGGCGCGGTCGACGACGTGCGGCACGAGCAGCGCTGGCTGCCCCGGCTCGGCCCGCGGCTGCCCTTCGCCACGCCGGAACCGCTCGCCCTGGGCGGCCCCGGCACGGGGTTCGTGTGGCCCTGGTCCGTGTACCGCTGGCTGCAGGGCGGCAACCCGGTCGTCGGCGCCCTGACGGAGCCCGAGCTGCTCGCCAAGGACCTCGCGGCGTTCATCGGCGCCCTGCGCCGGATCGACCCCGACGGCGGGCCGCCCGGCTATCGGGGCGCCCCGCTGGCGGACCGGGACGAGGAGATGCGTGCGGCGGTGGCCCAGCTGGACGGCAGGGTGGACACCGCGGCGGTGACGGCCCGGTGGGAGGAGGCGCTGCGCGCCCCGGAGTACGCCGGGCCGCCCGTCTGGGCGCATGGCGACCTCATGGCCGGCAATCTCCTGGTCACGGGCGGGCGGCTGGCCGGCGTGATCGATTTCGGCACCGTGGGCGTGGGTGATCCGGCCGTCGATCTGATCACCGCGTGGTGCCTGCTGCCCGCCGCGGCCCGCGGCCTGTTCCGTGAGGCGGTGGACGTGGACGAGGCCGAGTGGGCGCGCGGCCGGGGCTGGGCACTGTCGATCGCGGTGATCGCGCTGCCGTACTACTGGCACACCAATCCGCCGGTGGCGGCGAACGCACGGCATGTGATCGGGGAGATCCTGGCCGAGGCGGGATGACGACGTGTGGCCGCGGTGCCCCCGTGGACCGTGGCCACTCCCCCGCACCGGGACCTCACTCGCCCGCGTAGACCTTCTCCAGGGCGGCGATGTCGAACTTGCCCATGGCCATGAAGGCCTTGGTCGTACGGGCCGCCTTCTCCTGGTCCGGGTCGCTGATCATGTCGATCAGGTGCTCGGGGACGACCTGCCAGGACAGGCCGTACTTGTCCTTGAGCCAGCCGCAGGGGCCGGGCTCGCCGCCGCCCTCGGTGAGCTTGGTCCAGTAGTAGTCGATCTCCTCCTGATTGGCGCAGAAGATCTGGAAGGAGACCGACTCGTTGAACTTGAACTGCGGGCCGCCGTTCAACGCGACGAACTTCTGGCCGTTGGCCGTGAACTCCACGGCCAGCACGGAGCCGGCGGGGCCCGCTCCGCCCTCGACGTTGCGGCCGACGCGTTCGATGCTGGAGTTCTTGAAGATCGACACGTAGTAGTGGGCGGCTTCCTCGGCCTGGCCGTCGAACCAGAGACACGTGGTGAATCCGTCGGTGGTCATGAGTCCATACCTTTCTTCGTGGGTTGATCGCGGTCATTCGTAAGATCCTCCTGGGCGTGTGGAACACGGTCACCTGTGTCGACCGATCCTGGCCCCGGAACTCATCGGTCGCGCGGCGATCAATCCAGGTGGCCCCTACACCGTTCGCGACTAGCATCGCCACCATGACGTTTTCGCCCGCTCACAGCGGCATACGGCCCTTCCGCATCGACATACCGCAGAGTGAACTGGACGAGCTTCACGACCGCCTCGACCGGACCCGGTGGCCGGACGAATTGCCCGGGGTGGGCTGGGCGTACGGCGTTCCGTCGGGCTACCTGCGCGACCTGGTGCGGTACTGGCGGCACGAGTACGACTGGCGGGCGGCCGAGGCTCGGCTGAATCAGTGGCCACAGTTCACCACCGAGATCGACGGCGCACAGGTGCACTTCGCGCACATCCGCTCGCCCGAGCCCGACGCCACCCCGCTGATCATCACGCACGGCTGGCCGGGGTCGATCGTCGAGTTCCTCGACATCGTCGGACCGCTGACGGACCCGGCCGCGCACGGCGGTGACCCCGCGGACGCCTTCCACATCGTGCTGCCGGGCATTCCCGGCTTCGGGTTCTCCGGGCCCACCCGGGAGACCGGCTGGGAGGCGCGGCGGGTCGCCGACACGTGGGTCGAGCTGATGACGCGGCTCGGCTACGACCGGTTCGGCGCCCAGGGTGGCGACTGGGGCGCGGGCATCTCCCGGGAACTGGGCCGGGTCCACCCCGACCGGGTCATCGGCATCCATCTCAACCTGCTGCCCGGCGCGCAGGCCGCCACCGAGCCGACGCCGGAGGAACTTCAGGCGCTGAGCCCCGAGGAGAGGGAGCGCACGCTCACCTCGTGGGGCCGGTGGGACCAGTGGTTCCGGGACGGGACGGGCTACGCCAGTGTGCAGTCCACCCGGCCGCAGACCCTGTCCTACGCGCTCACGGACTCGCCGGTCGGCCAACTCGCCTGGATCGTCGAGAAGTTCCAGGAGTGGACGGACTCCGAGGAGCTGCCCGAGGAGGCCGTCGACCGGGATCTGATGCTGACGAACGTGATGCTGTACTGGCTGACGGGCACTGCGGGTTCGTCCGCCCGCGTCTACTACGAGCGCGCCCACGCCCAGGGGGAACGGATCGCCGCCCCGACCGAGCCCTCGACCGCGCCGACCGCGGTGGCCTCCTTCCCCGGCGACCCTCAGATCCCGCTGCGCCACAAGGCGGAGCGGACGGAGAACATCGTGCGCTGGACAGAGCTCGACCGGGGCGGGCACTTCGCGGCGATGGAGGAGCCGGACCTGCTGGTGGGTGACGTCCGGGCGTTCTTCCGGCAGCTGCGTGACAAGGGCGTCGACTGACGCGGTAGGGGCCCCGGCGGTCCGCTCTGCCCGCAGCGAATCTGCCGCGGGCAGAGAATCCGCGTCCGGGCACCGTCCGAGGTCAAGAGTGGAGTCGACGGCATCCCCGCCACCACGAGGAGAACCGATGACTCCATTCACCACGCTCGCTCCGCGGGCCGAGGAGGGCGACACCCCTGCCTCCCGCTTCGACGACCACCTGGCCGCCCAACTGCTCGGGCAGCGCATCGTCCTGTTGGGCACCCAGGTCGACGAGGTCTCCGCGAACCGGGTCTGCGCCCAGCTGCTGATCCTGTCCGCGGAGGACCCGCGCACCGACATCAGCCTGTACATCAACAGCCCGGGCGGCTCGGTGTACGCGGGCCTCGCCATCTACGACGCGATGCGGCTCATCCCGAACGACGTGTCGACGCTCGCCATGGGCTTCGCCGCGAGCATGGGCCAGTTCCTGCTCTGCGGCGGGGCACCCGGCAAGCGGTACGCCCTGCCGAACGCGCGGATCATGATGCACCAGGGCTCGGCGGGCATCGGCGGCACCACAGCCGACATCGAGATCCAGGCGGAGAACCTGGACCACAGCAAGCGGACCATGGAGCGGCTCCTCGCTCAGAACACGGGTCAGACACCGGAGGCCATCGCCCACGACGGCGACCGCGACCGCTGGTTCACGGCCGAGGAGGCCAGGGAGTACGGGATGGTGGACCAGGTCGTGGCGTCCCTCGCCGACGTCCGCCCGGCCGCCTCGAAGCGACGGATGGGGCTCTGACATGGCGAACTACACGATTCCGTATGTCGTCGAGCGGACCGCGCACGGCGAGCGCTCCTCCGACGTCTTCAGCCGGCTGCTGTCCGAGCGGATCATCTTCCTCGGCACCGAGATCGACGACGGCGTCGCCAACGTCGTCATCGCGCAACTCCTCCATCTGGAGTCGTCGGCACCGGAGAACGAGATCGCGATCTACATCAACTCGCCAGGCGGCTCGTTCACTTCGCTCATGGCGATCTACGACACGATGACCTATGTGCAGGCGCCGATCTCGACGTTCTGCGTCGGACAGGCGGCGTCCACGGCGGCCGTGCTGCTCGCCGGAGGGGATCCCGGGCGCAGGTTCGTGCTGGAGCACGCGCGGGTGCTGCTCGGCCAGCCGGCCAGCGGCGGCAGCCGGGGCGCGATCTCCGATCTCGCCCTCCAGGCCAAGGAGATGGTCCGTATCCGCACCCAGGTCGAGGAGGTGCTGGCCCGCCACACCCGGCACGACGTGGCGACCCTGCGCGCGGACATGGACCGCGACAAGGTGTTCACCGCCGAGGAGGCGGTGGCCTACGGGCTGGCCGACGAGGTGGTCACCCGGCGCCTCGTGGCGGTGTGAGGCGCCGGAGCGACAGCGTCAGGCGGCCAGGCAGAGCCCGTTGTACGGCGTGCCCGACGCCCTGCGACCGGTGTGCCGCTGTCGGCTGAGTTCTCCGTGGGCCAGCGACAACAGGTCGCCGAGGCCGAGCCCGAGGGCGTGGGCGGCGGCCGCGAGGACCTCCGAGGAGGCCTCCTTGCGGCCGCGCTCGACCTCCGAGAGGTACGGCATGGAGATCCGGGCCGCGTCGGCGACGTCCTTGAGGGTGCGGTCCTGGGCGAGGCGTTCGCGGCGCAGGACGTCGCCGACCAGGTCGCGCCACAGGGGTTCCTTCGGCGCGCGGGGTTCGAGCGGGGCGGAGACCGGCGGCGTCCGGCGGGGCGGCGACGCGGCGGGACGTTCGGACGCGGGGCGGGCGTTTCCCGGGCGCGCGACAGGCGGGCGCAGGGGCAGCACGCGGGCTTGGTTCGGCGCTTGGTTGCTCACGTCCTCAGACTAGGTTTTCTGGACCAGGCAGGGCCCGGCATTCCGCCCTGGGTGGAATCACGACTCGGTGCGGCAGAGCCGGGGGACGCCCTCCCCGGCCATCGCTCCGCGGAACCCGTAAGGCTCCTTTTCAGCCAGATGGCGCAGCGGCCCGAGCACCCGGGGACTCGACGGCAAAACCGCGCGGCGGACGGTGCCCCGGCCTCCGGGCCCGCGCACCGCATCCGGGGCGTCCCCACGGGATCGGTCACGCGGGCAGGTATCCGTGCTCGCGGCGGTCGCTCGCCACCGATTTTCCGCCTGCCGGCCACTCCATGGGCATGCGCCGTCACTGCCCGGGTAGGCGAAAGACCGAAGGACCTGGAACTGTTCGTTGTCTCGCGGCCTACCGGCATACGTCACCGTGATGCGGGTACCCGCAGGCAGCTGACGTGGAGCAGGACCCGGGACAAACCGAGGCCGAAGAGGCAGAGGTCGAGCTGTGACTTTCGTGGGAGAGGTAATGGACACCGCCGTGATCCGGCCGGAGGCACAGGTCGTGAGGCAGACCGCCGGAACCAGGACGACGAGTGACGGGCCGCTGCCTGGAGTCGAGAACCCGCGGACCGTCGCGCCGCGCGACGCGCGAGCGCTTTCCCGTCAGTTCTTCAAGCGCCTGACGGAGCTTGAGGAAGGCACGCACGAATACCAGTACGCGCGCAACACGCTGATCGAGATGAACATGTCCCTCGTGCGGTTCGCGGCAGGCCGGTTCCGCGGCCGCGGCGACGACATGGAGGACATCGTCCAGACCGGGATGATCGGCCTGATCAAGGCCATCGACCGCTTCGAACTGACACGCGAGGTCGAGTTCACGTCGTTCGCGCTGCCCTACATCGTCGGCGAGATCAAGCGGTTCTTCCGTGACACCACCTGGGCCGTGCACGTGCCGAGGCGACTGCAGGAACTGCGCGTGGAACTGGCCAAGGCCCGGGAGGAACTCGCCAGCCGCCTGGACCGCGACCCGACCGTGGCCGAGCTCGCCACGCTGATGAACATCGCCGAGAAAGAGGTCGTCGAGGCCCAGATCGCCTCCAACGGCTACAACTCCTCGTCGCTGGACGCCGCGCTCACCGGGGACGGGCCCGAGGGCGGCGAGGCTGTCCTCGCCGACTTCATCGGTGTCGAGGAGGACGGGCTGCGGCTCGTGGAGGACTTCCAGTCCCTCGCCCCGCTGATGGCCGAACTGAGCGAACGCGACCGGCAGATCCTCCACCTGAGGTTCGTGGAGGAGGCCACCCAGGCGGAGATCGGCGAGCGTCTCGGCTGCTCGCAGATGCATGTGTCCCGGCTGATCAAGCGGATCATCACCCGACTGCGTCAGGGCATGCTGGGCGAGCTGGGCTGCGCCTGACCGACCCGAACAGGTCATGGATCGCGGGTGCCGCCCCACTCCCACGCGGAAGGGGGCCGCACCCGCGATCCATGACCCCGCGATCGGACCCCGCGATCGATGACCAAAAGCTTCCGTAGGCTCAGTCAGCGGTCAGGGCGTCATCCCCCCGCTCGGCCTCAGCGCTGATCCTCAGCCCCACGACGACGCGTACCCGTTTTCCGACCGGCACCCGTTCGACAGCGATCTCGGCGGCCAGCGCGTGGACGATCTCCAGTCCGTGCCGGCCGATGCGTTGGGGATCCTTGGGGAAGCGCCGGGGCAGGGCGACACTGCTGTCGTAGACCACCACCGCCACCGAGGCGTGGGTGCCTTCCAGCTCCAGGATGTACGGACCTTTGCTGTGCCGGTCCGCGTTGGTGACCAGTTCGCTGACCACCAGGAGCAGATCACCCTCGGTGCGACGGTCCACGTCAGCGCACCACTCGGTCCTGAGCTGCTCCAGAAAGCCCGCGGCGAAGGCCCGTGCCTCGGCTATGCATCCCGGTTCACCGGTGTAGTGCGCCGCCCGCCGTAGCGGTTCCACGGGTACGTCGAAACCAGTCGGTATCACTGCCCCGTCCAGGTGCTCGATCATGCGTTTCTCTCTCGAAAGCCGGACTGGCCGGACGCTGCTGCACCAGTGCTCGTACCCCGAGCCGGGCAACGCAGTCCCCCCGTCCTCGTGACGCCCCTTACGCCGGCCTGGTGGTGATCGTCGCGCTCGGCACGAGGGGCGCAGTCACCGTACCGGTCGCGCCGGAGGAGCGCGGAGACCCGGAGGGCGAGGGGGGCGAGGGGGGCGAGGTGTCCGACGACGGCGGCTCGCCGGTCGGGGGTTTGGTGGTCGGCGGCTCGGAGGACGGCTCCTGGGACGCCGCTCAGGCGACGGGCGTGAAGAGGGTCGCGGCGGTGCGCTGCATCCGCAGGGCGTCCACCGACTCCGCCAGCAGTTCATACTCGGTGGTGTCGTCGAAGGCGGCGATCCGCACCAGTCGCCCGGCGGCCAACTCGTAGGCGACCAGCTCCTGTTGGGCCGGGCTCGCACACCAGGCACGCAGTACGCCGGGCACGTCGGCCACCGTGGCGGAGACGGGGATGAGCGCACCGGCCGGTAAGTGCTCGGCCTCGGGCTGTGGATCGAGCCGGTCGGCCATCCAGGAGGCGCGGTCGCGCAGCCACCACAGGGCGAGTGCGAGGGTGGGGGCCCGGTAGGTGCCCAGGGGTACGCCGATGCGCCGACCCTCACAGGTGCCGTACCCCGTGACGTGGCACAGGAACTCGTCGTGCACGATCCACTCCCCCAGTCGCTCTGCCGGCCTACGGGCCGGGCCTCGCCCTCGGTGCGGCTCATGCGCTGTGCGTGACCGGCTCTTCGCTGGATGTGAAGTGCCCTAGCTGTTGAGTATGTTCACTACTGAAACACTGTCACCACATCTTTCCGGCCAGTCTCCTGGCATATTCACCGCCTTTGGTGGCCGAAATGCCACGCATGCCCGCCCAAACCGTCATTACCTGAGGGGTAATCGACCCGCGGAGCCGATCCGGGCAGGGTTGCGGTACCGGATCGGCGAGAGCTCAAATCCGGCTTCCGACCAGTGAATACGTCCTCGATGGAGGCTGATCTCCCATGCCCGCGAACACCGACCGTTACGAGAATGCCGTCGCCCGCTACTTCGAGGCCTGGAATGCCCGGGAGCCCGAGGCGCGGGCCAAGGCGGTCGCCGCCGCCTGGACCACGGACGGCAGCTACACCGACCCGCTCACCGATGTGGGCGGCCACGAGCAGATCGCGGCGGTGATCGCGGGCGCCCATGAGCAGTTCCCGGGCTTCGCCTTCCGGCTGACCGGCGCGGTGGACGGGCACCACGACACCGCCCGCTTCTCCTGGGAGCTGGTCAGCGAGACCGACGGCTCGGCGCCGGTGGCCGGCTCCGACGTGATCACCCTGGACGCGGACGGCCGGATCAGGGCCGTGCTCGGTTTCCTGGACCGGGTGCCCGCGGGAGTGTGAGGGACGTCGTCGCGATGAGTTTTCGCGCCGCCGGTGGTCTTCTGAACAGGGGATCTCCCGTCGGGAGACCACTGACAGCGGAGGGCGTCATGGCCACGACCGGAAGAGTGGACGCGGAATTCACCGCCGAGCTGAGCAAGAGCGCGGAGAAGGGCGGCTGGACCTGTGTCCGCTGGCCCGCTTCCGTGGAGTTCTTCGGCACCCGGGGACTCGTCAAGGTCCGCGGCACCATCGACGGGCAGCCCTTCCAGAGCTCGTTCATGGCCCTCGGGGACGGCACGCACATGCTGCCGGTGAAGGCCGAGGTGCGCCGGGCCATCGGCAAGGAGGCGGGGGACACGGTGACCGTGCGGCTGGAGGAGCGGCTCGGCTGACCACGGCCGGGTACCGACCTGGAGGTCGGCGCCCGGCCGGTGTCGAGGGTGTGCGGGCCATGCCCCGCGCACCCTGAGGTCATGAGGCGCGCACCCTGAGGTCATGAGGCGCGCACCCTGAGGTCACGCCGCGCACGCTCCTCGCACGCCCTGCGGTCACGCCCCGCACGCCCTGGGGCTCACCGCTTCACGATCGCGTCGATCCGCGCCAGCTCCTCCGCGTCGAAGTCCAGGTTGCGGATGGCGCCGACGCTGTCCTCGACCTGCTTCGCGCTGCTCGCGCCGACCAGGGCGGAGGTCACCCTGCCGCCCCGCAGCACCCAGGCCAGCGCCAGCTGGGCCAGGGTCTGGCCGCGGGACTTGGCGATGTCGTTCAGCTCGCGCAGCTGCCGCACCAGGTCCTCGGTGACCGCGTCCGAGTTCAGGAACGGGCTATCGCTCGCGGCCCGCGAGTCCTCGGGGATGCCGTCGAGATAGCGGCCGGTCAGCAGGCCCTGCTCCAGCGGGGAGAAGACGATCGAGCCGACCTGGAGCTCGTCCAGCGCGTCGAGGACGCCCTCGTCCTCGGGGCGGCGGTCGAGCAGCGAGTAGCGCGGCTGGTGGATGAGCAGCGGGGTGCCCAGCTCGCCCAGGATCCGGGCGGCCTCGCGGGTCTGCTCGGCCGAGTAGTTGGAGATGCCGACGTACAGCGCCTTGCCCTGCTGGACGGCCGAGTGCAGCGCGCCCATCGTCTCCTCCAGCGGAGTCTGAGGGTCGGGGCGGTGCGAGTAGAAGATGTCGACGTAGTCCAGGCCCATCCGCTTCAGGCTCTGGTCCAGCGAGGACAGCAGGTACTTGCGCGAACCCCACTCGCCGTACGGACCGGACCACATCAGGTGGCCCGCCTTGGTCGAGACGACCAGTTCGTCACGGTAGGAGGCGAAGTCGGTCTTCAGCGCCTCGCCGAAGGCGGACTCGGCGGAGCCGGGCGGCGGGCCGTAGTTGTTGGCCAGGTCGAAGTGGGTGACCCCGAGGTCGAAGGCACGGCGCAGGATGGCGCGCTGTGTCTCGACGGACCGGTCCGGACCGAAGTTGTGCCACAGACCGAGCGACAGTGCGGGAAGCTTCAGGCCGCTGCGTCCGGTGCGCCGGTAGGGCATGTCCGCGTAACGGTCGGGGTGTGCGGTGTACAACGCGACTCCAGAGGGGTTGGCACGGTGAACCTGGTTCCCTGGGAACCGGTGTCCACTCTGTCGTGAGCTGAGACAGTGGTCCAACAGAAGAATCCGATGGAATTCAGCGGATAGGCTTCTCAATCATGGAACTACGCCATCTCCAGCACTTCGTCGCGGTCGCCGAGGACCAGCACTTCACCCGGGCCGCCGAACGACTGATGGTGTCCCAGTCGGGTCTCTCGGCGTCCATCCGGGCGCTGGAGCGGGAACTCCAGACCCCGCTGTTCGTGCGGACGACCCGCCGGGTGACGCTCACCGAGGCCGGGCGGGCGCTGCTGACCGAGGCCGAACGGATCCTCGCACAGGTGCGCTCCGCGCACGAGGCCGTCGCCGCCGTGCAGGGCCTCCTGCGCGGCACCCTCGCACTGGGCACCGAGCAGTGCATCGCGGGCGTGCAGGTGGCGCGGTTGCTGGCCGCGTTCCGGCGGCACCACCCGGATGTGGAGATCCGGCTGCGGCAGGCGGGGGCGGGCGCGCTCGCCGAGGAGGTCGCCGCCGGCCGTCTCGACCTGGCCTTCGCGGTACACACCCGGGCCGACTCCGACCAGCTGCGTTCCGTACCGCTGACCAGTGAGCCGATGACCGTGCTGTGCCATCCCGACCATCCGCTCGCGACCGCCGGCGCGGCGGTGACCCCGGAGGAGATCGACGCCGAGGTCTTCGTGGACTTCCACCCGGACTGGGGGCCGCGCCGGATCACCGACGCCGCGTTCGCCGCGGCGGGCGTGCGGCGGACGGTCGCACTGGAGGTGAACGACGTGCACAGCCTCCTCGACCTGGTGGACGAGAACCTCGGCATCGCCGTCGTACCCCGGCACTTCCGGCACAAGCGCGAGGCGCTCACCGCCCTCCCACTCAAGGGCACCGGCGACGCGGCGTACGAGACGGTCGCGCTGCTGCCGCCTCCGCAGGCGGCAAGTCCCGCCGCCCGGGCGCTGATGACGCTTCTGGACACAGAGGGCGCATGACGGACGAAGATGCGCGATGGTGGACCCTATGCATGCCAAGGACATCCTCATCGACGCGTACAGCCGCATCCAGGAAGAGGTCCATACCGCCGTCGAGGGCCTCGGCCCCGACGACCTGGCCGCCCGTCCCGCCCCCGACGCGAACTCGGTCTCCTGGCTCGTCTGGCACCTCACCCGGGTCCAGGACGACCATGTGGCCGGTGTCTCCGGTCTCGACCAGGTCTGGCTGACACAGGGCTGGGAGAAACGATTCGGCCTCGACCTCCCGCGCCACGACACCGGCTACGGACACAGTCCCGCGAAGGTCGCCAAGGTGCGGGTCGAATCCGGTGAGCTGCTGACCGGGTACTACGACGCCGTGCACGAGCAGACCCTCGGTTATCTGCGCACCCTCGCCGCCAAGGACTTCGAGCAGGTCGTGGACGAGCGCTGGGATCCGCCGGTCACCCTGGCCGTACGCCTGATCAGCGTCCTGTCCGACGATCTCCAGCACGCCGGACAGGCCGCCTACGTCAGGGGACTGCTTCAGAGCGCGGCTTCATAGCCCGGCAGGACGACGTTCTCGATGAGGGCCGTGCGCTCGTCGAACGGAACGAACGCGCTCTTCAGGGCATTCACCGTGACCGCGCGCAGGTCCTGGACCGTCCAGCCCGCCTCCTCGACCAGCAGGGACATCTCCCGGGTCATCGTGGTGCCCGACACCAGACGGTTGTCCGTGTTGAGGGTGACCCGGAAGCCGAGGTCCTTCAGCTCGGTGATCGGGTGCTCGGCGATCGAGGTGGCCGCGCCGGTCTGGAGGTTCGACGTCGGACACATCTCCAGGGCGACACGACGATCGCGCACCCAGCCCGCGAGACGGCCGAGCTTGCCGTCCACGATGTCGTCGGTGATGCGGACACCGTGCCCGATGCGCTGGGCGCCGCACACCTGGAGGGCCTGGTGGATGCTGGGCAGGCCGTGCGCCTCGCCGGCGTGAATGGTGAACGGGACGTTCTCGCGGCGCAGGTGCTCGAACGCGGCGAGGTGGTCGGCGGGCGGGAAACCGTCCTCGGCGCCCGCGATGTCGAAGCCGACGACACCGGCGTCCCGGAAGGCCACGGCCAGGTCGGCGGTCTCCTTGGTGCGGTCGAACATCCGCATCCCGCACAGCAGGGTGCCGACCCGCACCGGTGTCCCCGCGGCAGCCGCCTTCGCCATGCCCGCCGCCAGGCCCTCCTGCACGGTCTCGACGACCTCGGGCAGGGCCAGCCTGCCCGTCAGCATCAGCTCGGGCGCGTAGCGCACCTCCCCGTAGACGACGCCGTCCGCGGCGAGATCGAGGACGTACTCCTCGGCCGTGCGCAGCAGGCCCTCCCGGGTCTGCAGGACGGCGAGGGTGTGCTCGAAGGTGGCTATGTAGCGCACCAGGTCACCCGAGTTGGCGGCCTCGAAGTACCAGGCGGCGAGGGCGTCCGGGTCGGTGGTCGGCAGAGTGTGGCCGACCACGTCCGCGAGCTCCACCAGGGTCGCGGGGCGCAGCCCGCCGTCGAGGTGGTCGTGCAGCACGGCCTTGGGCAGCCGGCGGAGGGTGTCGGTGTCGATGCGGGGCGCGGTCATGTGCGTGGTGCTCTCTCGGTTCGGGCTCAGTCGGTGGTGGGCTGGAGCAGGTCCCAGCGGTTTCCGTACAGGTCCTGGAAGACGGCGACCGAGCCGTAGGGCTCGTGACGCGGCTCCTCCAGGAAGGTCACGCCCGCGGCGAGCATCCGGGCGTGGTCGCGGGCGAAGTCGTCGGTGTGCAGGAAGAAGCCGACCCGCCCGCCGGTCTGGTCCCCGACCCGGGCCCGCTGGCTCTCGTCCTTGGCGCGGGCGAGCAGCAGATCCGTGGCGTCCTGGTGAGGGCCCGGCCGGACGACGACCCAGCGGGAGCCGTCCGGACGCGGGGTGTCCTCGACGAGGTGGAAGCCGAGGGCCTCGGTATAGAAGCGGACCGCCTCGTCGTAGTCGTCGACGACGAGGGTGACCAGGGCGACGCGTCGCATCAGAACCTTTCGGAGCGGGTGATTGACGGGAGAGGTTATACGTAAAACTTCGGGGATGCCAGTCTGCTCTCCGACACCGTCGGTCATCTGTTGTCCCTGCCCGAGGTCACCTCGGACACGGTCGGCGCGGTGGGTTTCCGCGTGCGCGGCGGCTTGGTGCCGTACCTGGCGGCGGACTCGGCCGTGAGCGCCGCCGCGCCGTTCTCGCCGTCGTCAACGACGGCCGGCCGGTCACGCGGAGTCGGCCGCCCGCGCCTGGCAGCGCACCGCGCCCTTCCGGCAGGAACGGCTGACCTGAGCCACGCGTAAGCGGTCCTAGGCCGAAGCGCCCGGGTACAGAACGGCGAACAGTGACTGGGTCTTGGCGTCGTCCGGTGTGCGCCACGAGCCGGCGACATGGCCGATCGCGCCCGGCGGGAGGGACGGCTCGCCGTCCGGAGCGGGCCGCAGGACCCGGTGCAGACGGAGGGTGGCCCCCTGCGGGAGGGACAGCTCGGTGCCCGCTTCGTCGTCGACAGCGGTGAGGGCGGTGGAAGGCAGCGGACCGTCCTGCGCGTAGGAGCGGGTGACGTCCAGGTCAGGGGTGTCGCTGAGGCTCTGGGCCTGGGCCTGCGCACCGCCTTCGACCAGAGCGAGCAACTGGGCGACCAGCACCGGGTCGTGGCAGCCGTCGTAAGCCCAGCGGGGCCCCAGCACACCGTGCTCCATCGTGCCGACAAGGGCGTGCTCGGCCCCCTGGAGCGGGGCGCCTCGGTAGGTGAGCGGCACGAGGTATGCGGTCAGGTGGGTGCCGGAGGTGTCGGTGGCCACCAGGAACTCGATGCCGACCTCGCCCTGCGGATCGTCCAGTCGGAAGCCGCCCGCCTTGGACAGCTCAGGCTCGCCCGGTCCACCGGCGTACCAGGGCCGGGTGGGCAACCAGGCGGTCACCAATTCGAGCTTGGTGGGCTTGAGGGTGGTGCGGTGAATGACGGACATGCCTCGGGTTCACTTTCCGTTGAGATGACCTCGAACATACGCCGAACGCGCTGAATACGTGGGCTGCGGGGGGCGTCAGGGGCGGCCCGTCTCAATCGCCTTCTGGTGCAGCGCGTCGAGCGTGGCCGCCTCCTCGTCGGTGAGACGGAGCGCGCCCGCGGCCACGTTCTCCACGAGGTGGTCGGGGTTGCCGGTGCCGGGTATGGCCAGGACGTGCGGGCCCTGCCGCAGGGTCCAGGCGAGCCGGACCTGGGCGGGTGTCGCGTCGTGGGCCCGCGCGACGGCGAGGACCGCGTCGTCGTGGGTGGTGACGGCCGGCTGGGGTCCGCGGTCGCCGGCGATGGCGTAGAACGGCACGAAGGCGATGCCCTGTTCGCCGCAGATCCGCAGGAGTTCGTCGGCGGCGGGGTCGTCCGAGTCGAGACCGAACCGGTTCTGCACGCACACCACGGGGGCGATGGCCTGCGCCTCGGCGAGGTGGCGGGGCTCGACGTCGGAGATGCCCAGGTGCCGGATCAGGCCCTCCTCGCGCAGTTCGGCGAGGGCGCCGAAGTGCTCGGCGATGGAGTACTGCCGCATGCGGCGGAGGTTGACGACGTCCAGGTGATCGCGTCCGAGCTGGCGCAGGTTCTCCTCCACATGGCCGCGCAGATCGTCGGGCCGGGCCGAAGTGGCCCACTCCCCCGAGTAGTTACGGTGCGGGCCGACCTTGGTGACGACGACCAGGTCGTCTGCGTACGGCGACAGCGCGCTGTTGATGATCTCGTTGGCCGAGCGCAGCGCGGAGAAGTAGAAGGCGGCCGTGTCGATGTGGTTCACACCGAGTTCGACCGCCTTGCGCAGCACGGAGATCGACCGCTCCCGGTCGCTCGGTGCCCCCAGATGGAAGGCCGCGCTGCCCGTCAACCGCATCGCGCCGAAGCCGACGCGGTTGACGGTGAGGTCACCGAGCTGCCAGGTGCCCGCGGCGTCCGCGGTGATCGCTTGGGAGGTCATCGGCGGATTCTGGCATACGCCCGCTCTACCTCCGTACGTATTCGCGAACGCCTTGGCCGCACCTCAGCAGTACAGGTTGCCGCCCGGCGACACCCCGAGGATCTGCGAGAACTGCTGGTACTTGGTCACCCGGCTCTGCACCTGCGCGGGGTTCTTGCCGTCGCACTCCAGGGAGCCGTTGATGCTGCGGATCGTCTGGCCGAATCCGGCACTGTTCACCATGGCGTTGTGCGGGGTCATGGTGCCGGGCCCGGACTGGGTGTTCCAGTACCACAGGCCCGTCTTCCAGGCGACGGCCGCGTCGTTCTGGACCAGCCAGGGGTTGCCCAGCAGGTCGATGCCGAGCGCGTCGCCCGCGGCCTTGTAGTTGAAGTTCCAGCTGAGCTGGATGGGACCCCGTCCGTAGTACGCGGACTGACCGGCCGGACAGCCGTACGACTGGCTCCAGTCGCAGTAGTGCGGGTAGTTGGCGGTGTTCTGCTCGACCACGTACACCAGACCGCCGGTCTCATGACTGACGTTGGCGAGGAAGGCGGCGGCCTCCTGTTTGCGCACCGTGTCGCTGCCGGTGTTGGTGAACCCGGGGTAGGCGCTGAGGGCGGCGGTGAGTCCGCTGTAGGTGTAGAACGCGTTCCGGCCCGGGAACATCTGGTTGAACTGGGCCTCGCTCACCACGAAGGTGCCGACGGGGGTGCCGGAGCCGTCGCAGGCGTAGGGCTCCCAGTACCAGGTGCTGATCGTCGGGTCGTAGCCCGGGTTGTCGTGTTCGGCGATGTAGGCCTTGCCGTCGGTGTAGCGCACGATGTCGCCGGTGGCGTACGAGCGGCCCGCCACCCAGCTCGGATAGCTGGAGCACGCGGCGGCGGACGCGGGCGGGGCCGGCAGCAGGACCGGCACCGCGGCGCCGAGGACGAGAGCGGTGACCACGGCGGAGATACGGCGTCTCGACACAGGATCAACTCCTTTGTGGAGCACGGCCGCACCCGGGCAAGGGCAGGGCGAAGCCGGGCCTTGTGCGCGCGTGCCGGCCGGACCGGTCACGGCGCGGGCGCGGCCGTGGTGGGGGGTGGTGACAGCACACTCAACTCCTTTGGTCTGTACCAGTCAAGGGTGTAGACCAGTCAACTCGTCCGGGGCGCGCGAATCATGGGGCTCGGTGGCCTCCGGGGCCCGGGTCGGGGAAGGTGGTGGGGTGACCGAGCGACAAGTGGATGTGTGGGCCGCCGGCGATGCCTACGAGCGGTACATGGGCCACTGGAGCCGGCTGGTCGCGGACGGGTTCGTGAGGTGGCTCGGCTGCGAGGCCGGTCTGCGATGGCTGGACGTCGGCTGCGGCTCGGGCGCGCTGACCTCGACGGTGGCCGCCCGCTGCCGCCCCCGGACGCTGCTGGGACTGGAGCGGTCCCCCGGGTTCGCGGCCACGGCCCGCGCACGTGTCCGCGCGCCGGCGCACTTCGCCGTGGCCGACGCGCAGGCGCTGCCGGTGCCTCAGGGCGCGTTCGACGTGGTCGTCAGCGGGCTCGTCCTGAACTTCCTGCCCGAACCGGGCACCGCGCTGAGCGAGGCGGTGCGCGCGGCACGGCCGGGCGGACTGGTCGCCGGGTACGTGTGGGACTACGCGGACGGCATGGGGTTCCTGCGCCGCTTCTGGGACGCCGCGATCGAGGTGGATCCGTCGGCGGCGTCCCTGGACGAGGGCGTCCGCTTCCCGCTGTGCGCTCCGGAACCGCTGCGCGTCCTGTGGGCCGGGGCAGGGCTGACCGGGACGAGCGTCGCCCCGATCGATGTCACGACCCGTTTCGCCGGCTTTGCCGACCTGTGGGAGCCGTTCCTGGCGGGCCAGGGCCCGGCTCCCGCCCATGTGGCGTCGCTGTCGCCGTCCGTGCGGGCCCGATTGCGGATGACACTGCGCGAGGCACTGCCGACGCGCCCGGACGGAAGCATCGAACTCCGCGCCCGCGCCTGGGCCGTTCGGGGTCGCGAGCGGGCTGCCTGAGACGGCGGGAGCGGCCGGTCGGGGGGCCGGCGGAGACCGGTCGGGGGCCGGCGGAGACCGGTCACACGGGGCGGCGGCCGGTCAGGGAGCAGCGCGGGGAACTCACCTGGTGGCGACACCGGCCAGCGCGGCGCACACGCGCCAGTTCGGCGCACACCCGCCAGTTCGGCACGCCGGCCAGTTCGGCACACACCGGCCGGTGCGGCAGCCGGACACGGAGCAGCGCACGCGCCCCTGGCGGCCACCGCCGGTCCGGCTGGCTCGGCGGCTCAGCTCAGCGGCTTGTCCAGTACTGCCTTGCGGTGGCTGAACGTCTCGATCGAGTAGCGGCCGTGGTAGCTGCCCATGCCGCTCTCCCCCACTCCGCCGAACGGCAGGTCGGAGACGGTGAGATGGGCCAGCGGAAGGCCGTAGCCGAGGCCGCCCGAGGAGGTCTCGTCGGCGATCCTGCGCCGCGTCTGTTCGGCCTCCGTGAAGACGTACAGGGCGAGCGGCTTGTCGCGGTCGTTGATGAAGTCGATGGCCTCGGACAGGCCGGGGACCGTGACGATCGGCAGGATCGGGCCGAAGATCTCCTCCCGCATGACGGGCGCCTCGGGGTCGACGTCGGCGAGAACGGTGGGCGCGATGTACTTGGCCGTACGGTCGCTGTCGCCGCCCACCACCACGCGGCCCGAGTCGAGCAGTCCGGCCAGCCGGTCGAAGTGGCGTTGGTTGACGATACGGCCGTACTCGCCGGAGGCCGCCGGGTCTGCCCCGTACAGGGACTCGACGGCGCGGACCAGGGCAGGCTCCAGGGCGGCGGCGGTCTCCGGGTCGGTCAGGACGTAGTCGGGGGCGACGCAGGTCTGCCCGGCGTTGAGGAACTTCCCGCGGACCAGCCGGTCGGCGACGACGTCGAGATCCGTGTCGCGGTCGACGAACGCCGGGGACTTGCCGCCCAGTTCCAGGGCGACCGGCGTGAGGTGCTCGGCGGCGGCGCGCATCACGACACGGCCGACGGTGCCGTTGCCGGTGTAGAAGATGTGGTCGAAGCGCTCGGCCAGCAGGGCCGTGGTCTCGGGGATGCCGCCCTCTACGACGGCGACCGCGTCGGTGTCCAGGTAGGCCGGCAGCAGCCGGGCCAGCGCGGCGGAGGTGGCGGGCGCCAGCTCGCTCGGCTTGGCGACCACGGCGTTGCCCGCGGCGAGGGCGCCGACCACGGGGGCGAGCAGGAGGTGCGCCGGGTAGTTCCAGGGCGCGATGACGAGGACGACACCCAGGGGGTCGTACCGCGTCCACGCACTGGCGTCGTCACCGAGGTGTGCCGGGACCGGGGCGGACTCGGGGCGCAGCCAGTCGGCGAGGTGGTCGAGGGTGTGGTCGATCTCGCGGACGATGAAGTCGATCTCGGTGCGGTACGCCTCGGTGGCGCTCTTGCCCAGGTCGGCGTGGAGGGCCGCGGCGAGGTCGGCGCCGTTCTCGGTGAGCAGCGCGCGCAGGCGGCTCAGCTGGTCGGTACGCCAGGCGACGGGCTTGGTGCGGCCGGTGCGGAAGGTGGCGCGCAGCCGGGCCACGGTGTCGGCGGGCTGCTCAGGGGTGCGGTCGTTCACGGTGCCTCACTGGGGGGTGCGCGGGCCTGTCTGCCGCGACAGGGATCTCAACGGTCGGATGTATATGCCAACCTTTCATACGCCCCCATGCGTTCCGGCGGCCGGGCACTACCTTCCGTGCTCCTCGGGTCGTGACCGGCCGAGTTCGCGTCGCCGGTGTTCCAGGTAGGCGCGTTCCGCCGGGTTGGCGGTCAGCCGGGCGGCCGACTCGTACGCTCGCGCGGCCCGCGTGGCACGGCCGAGGCGGCGCAGCAGATCGGCGCGGACCGCGTGGAAGACGTGGTAGTCGTCGAGGTCCAGCGTGTCCACGAGATCGAGGGCCTGCCCCGGGCCGGCGGTCTCGGCGACGGCGACCGCCCGGTTCAGAGCCACCACCGGGCTGGGCGCGAGGGACATGAGCTGGTCGTAGAGCTGAAGGATCTGTTCCCAGTCGGTGGCGTCGGGGCTCGGGGCGTCGCTGTGGACGGCCTGCACGGCGGCCTGGATCTGGTAGGGCCCGGGCCGGTCGCGGCGCAGGCAGCGGCGGACGAGTGACTGCCCCTCGGCGATCAGTTCGCGGTCCCACAGGCCGCGGTCCTGCTCGGGCAGCGGCACGAGCACGCCGTCCGCGTCCTGCCGCGCGGACCGCCGGGACTCGACGAGCAGCATCAGCGCGAGCAGCCCGGTGGCCTCGGGTTCGTCCGGCATGAGGTCGGTCAGCAGGCGGCCGAGGCGGACGGCCTCCGCGCACAGCTCGGCCGAGCCGCCGTACCCCTCGTTGAAGATCAGGTAGATCACGGCGAGGACGCCCTTGAGGCGGTCCGGGAGGTCGGCGTCGCGGGGCACGCGGTACGGGATCCGGGCGTCACGGATCTTCGCCTTGGCCCGGACGAGACGCTGGGCCATGGTCGGCTCGGGCACCAGGAAGGCGCGGGCGATCTGGCCGGTGGTGAGCCCGCCGAGCAGGCGCAGCGTGAGGGCGATCCGCACCTGCGGCGCGAGCGCGGGATGGCAGCAGGTGAAGATCAGACGGAGTCGGTCGTCGCGCACGGGGCCCTCCTCGGACGGCGGGTCGCCGGCGTGCAGCAGGGCCGCCTCGGCGTGGCGCTCGTCGCGCCGCGCCTCCCGGCGCAGCCGGTCGATGGCACGGTGGCGGGCGGTGGTGATGATCCAGCCGGCCGGGCTCGGCGGCACTCCGGTCTCCGGCCAGCGCCGCACGGCCGTGGTGAAGGCGTCCTGGACCGCTTCCTCGGCGAGGTCGATGTCGCCGAGGAAGCGGACGAGGACGGAGACCGCCCGGCCGTACTCCGCGCGGAACACGGCCTCGACGTCTGGCCCGACGGGTTGTGGCATCAGCCGACCGCCAGGTGCATGAACGGGCGCACCTCGATGGGCAGGGTGGTGGCCCAGGTCGCCCTCTTGCCCCATTCCAGCGCCGCGTCCAGGTCGGGGGCCTTGATCAGGCAGATGCCGCCGAGGTACTCCTTGCCCTCGGAATACGGCCCGTCGGTGATCAGTAGGTCGCCGTCCCCGGGCCGCAGCACGGTGGCCGTCTCGGGGCCGTGCAGTCCGCCGGCGAAGACCCATGCCCCGGCCTCGCGCAGCTCCGCGTGGAAGGTGTCGAGGTTGCGGACGATCTCCGCCATGGCCTCGGGTCCGGGCGGCGTGCCCTCGGTCGGTGTGATCACGCTGAGCAGGTAGTACTGCATGACGTCCTCCTTGGCCTGGTGTCGTTCTCTCACCTCCTACACGAACGGCATATCCCCGGATCGACACCGTGGGCCGCGACACCGGAGGAATCTTTTTCCGCCACACCGGAAGAATCTTCTCCATGACCGCACCGCACCCGCTCGTCACCCGCGCCCGCAGCCTCGCGAACGGCCTCCTGGCACCCCACGCCGAACGCGTCGACCAGGAGGGGGTGCCCGCGAGCCACATCGAGGAGATCAAACGGTCGGGTCTCCTCGGAGTGAGCGCGCCCCGGGAGTACGGCGGCACGGCGGCACCCGCCTCGGTGGCCCGGGAGACGGCGGAGATCCTGGCCGGGGCGTGCTGCTCGACCTGGTTCGTGCAGACCCAGCACCACACTCCTGTGCTGACCCTGGCCAAGAGCGAAGGTCCGGTGCGGGAGCGGCTCCTGGGCAGTCTGGCCCGCGGCGAGCTGCTGTCCGGGGTGGCCTACGCCCAGCTGCGGGCGTACCCCAGGACCCCGGTCCGGGTCACCCGGGACAAGGGTGCCTGGCGCTTCGACGGCGCTGTGCCCTGGTACACGGGCTGGGGCCTCAACGACGTGATGCTGCTCGCCGGGGTCACGGACACCGACGAGGCCCTCTTCGCCTTCACCGAGGCCCGCGAGCAACCGGGCCTGAGCGCGTCGGAGCCGCTGCGTCTCGCGGCGCTCACCGCGGCCCGCACGGTGTCCCTGGAACTGGACGGCTTCCTGCTCCCCGATGAGGCGGTGGCCCTGCGGAAACCGTACGCGGAGTGGGCGGCGACGGACCGCGCGAAGACGGTCAACGCCTCCCCGGCGGTCTTCGGCATCGCCGAGACGGCACTCGCTCTGCTGGACGACACCACGTCCGCTCCGCTGCGCGCCCGACTCGCCGACGTCCGCGACCGCGCCTACACCCTGGCCGACCACCCCGCCCCGGAGGAGCACCGGACGGAACGGCTGGCCCTGCGTACCGAGGCGTACGAACTGATGCGCACGGCCACCACAGCGGCGGTGGTGGCCGGCGGCGGCAGATCGCTGGCCCTCACCAGCAAGGCCCAACGCCTGGCGCGAGAGGCCCTGTTCCTCCTGGTCCAGGGCCAGACACCAGAGTCGAGGCAGGCTCACCTGCAAGCCCTGGCGGCTGAAACTCCTTAGGGGCGCGGGGAACCGCGCGCCCGGCCACAACCAACCCGCACTCGCCGGACGACAGAAACCACCCCCGTCAGTCGGCGAACGGCACCTGCGCCGACGGCACAGCCTGGTCACCGTTCGGATGACGCCACAACCCCTCCGCGGCCAGCCTCGGCAGCACCCCTTCCCCGAACCAGTACGCCTCCTCCAGATGCGGATAGCCGGAGAAGACGAACTCGTCGATCCCCAGCGCGTGATACTCCTTGATCCGCTCGGCGACCTCCTCGTGGCTGCCGACCAGCGCCGTCCCCGCGCCCCCGCGTACCAGCCCGATCCCCGCCCACAGATTGGGGTGGATCTCCAGTCCGTCCCGGTTGCCGCCCCCGTGCAGCGCGAGCATCCGCTGCTGCCCCTCGGACTCGCTGCGCGCCAGTCCCGCCTGCACGGACTTCACGGTCTGAGCGTCGAAGCCCGCCAGCAGCCGCTCCGCCTCCGCCCAGGCCTGCTCGGAGGTGTCGCGGGTGATGACGTGCAGCCGGATACCGAAGCGGACGGTGCGGCCCTGTTCCGCCGCCAGCCCACGGATCCAGGCGATCTTCCGGGCGACCTGGGCGGGCGGTTCGCCCCAGGTGAGATACACCTCGACGTGCTTGGCCGCGATCTCCCCGGCGATGGGCGAGGAACCCCCGAAATACACCTCGGGGACCGGGTCGGGCACCCGGGCCAGCTTCGCGTCCTCGACCTGGAGGTGCTCGCCGCGCAGATCGACGGTCTTGCCCTCCCACAGTCCCCGTACGATCTCCAGGAATTCACCGGTACGGCGATACCGGGCGTCCTTGTCCAGGAAGTCGCCGTACGCGCGCTGCTCATGGCTCTCGCCGCCGGTGACGACGTTCAGCAGGAGCCGTCCGCCGGTCTGCCGCTGGAAGGTGGACGCCATCTGCGCGGCGAGCGTCGGCGAGACGAAGCCGGGCCGGAAGGCGACCAGGAACTTCAGGCGCTCGCTCTGCTGGGCGACCATCGCGGTGGTCAGCCACGCGTCCTCGCACCAGGCGCCCGTGGGGGTGAGCGCGCCCACGAATCCCAGGTCCTCGGCGGCGCGGGCGATCTGGCTCAGGTAGGCGACCGTCGGAGGCCGGTCCCGTCCGGACGAGGTGGCCGGCGTGCCGTGGCCGCCGCCGACGACATGCCGGCTGTCGCCGTTGGTGGGGAGGAACCAGTGGAAGGTGAGGGACACGGGGGTCTCCGTTTCGGGGGAAGGTCGGACAGGAGGGTGGTGAAGATCTTGGCCGGATCAGCGAGCGGCGCCTTGCAGCCGCGCGTACCAGGCGTCGGGAGCCCGGCCAAGATCTTCAGCACCCTCCTACAGGAGGCCGTCGCGGGGCGGCCGCGTGCCGCCCAGTACGTATCTGCCGATGTGCTGGACCTTCCAGCGGGCCGGGTCGTGCAGGGTGTGGGTGCGGGCGTCACGCCAGTGCCGGTGCAGATTCAGGGAGTTGAGCGCGGAGCGGGTGCCGGACACCTCGAACAGGGCGCTCGCGACCTCCACGGCGGTGTGCGCGACGTGCGCCTTCGCGGCGGAGACCGCGATGGACGCCTCGGCCGCCGTGTCGTCGGTCAGGTCCGCGCGGGCCAGGTCCACCGCGCGGGCGGCTTCGCGCAGCAGAGCCTCCGACGCCCGCACCTGGATGGCGAGTTCACCGAACCGCTGGATCAGCAGGGGGTCCTCGGCGGCGGTCTCGACTCCGCTCTCGAACCAGGGGCGGCTCTTGGTGCGGACGAACTCGGCGGCCTCGGCCAGCGCTCCCCCGGCGATGCCCGCGTCGATGGCCGTGTGCAGCAACTGGGCTACCGCGCCGTGGAGTTGGGGCCCCTGGAAGGTGAGGTGGTGCGGGAGCACCCGGTCGCCGGGAACCCTCACACTCTCCAGGCGGACGGTGCCGCTGGCGGTGGTCCGCTGGCCCAGACCGTCCCAGTCGTCGACCACGGTGAGGCCGGGGGCGTCCCGGGGGACGTACGCGACGTGCAGGTTGTCGTCCTCGGTGCGGGCCGGCACCGGGATCCAGTCGGCGAAGAGCGCACCGGTGGAGTAGCGCTTGACGCCGGTGAGCGTGAACGAGCCGTCGGGGCCGGGTTCCAGGCGGGTGCGGATGTCCTGGACGTGTCTCGTGCCCGCCTCCGACTGGGCGTTGCCGAAGCGGCGCCCGGCGAGTACCTCGCCGAAGAAGAACTCCCGCTGTTCCGGGGTGCCCTGACGGTCGATCACATTGACGTACACGAAGTGGCTTTGCGGGATCTGGGCGAGGCTCGCGTCAGCCGAGGCGAGCAGCCGGAAGATCTCGGCCAGGGCCTCCTGCCGTACGTCCGCTCCCCCGTGCTCGGCGGGCACGGTGACCGCGAGCAGCCCGGACGCGGACAGACGGTCCAACTCCTCGCGCGGCAAACGGCGTTCGGCGTCCCGGGTAGAGGCGCCGGCACGGAACTCGTCGGCGAGGGCCCTGGCCACCGTCAGGGCCTCGACGTCGTCGGCGATGACTTTCGCGGTCACGGTGTCAGACCGCCGCGGCCAGCAGGGGGACGGGGCCCAGGGCCGTCGAGAACTGGTCGAGCACCTGCGTGAGGGCCTCGATCGCGGCCGGGGCGACGGTGAGGGAACCGTCCTCGTGGGCGGTGATGTCCTTGTCGAGGGTGAACCAGCCCTGCACTATGTGCGCCGCGCCCATGGAGCTGAGCACCGGGCGCAGTGCGTAGTCGATGGCCAGGACATGGGCGGTGGTGCCGCCGGTGGCCAGCGGCAGGACGGTCTTGCCGGTCAGGGCGTACTGCGGGAGCAGGTCGAGGAGCGCCTTGAGGACACCGGAGTAGGCCGCCTTGTAGACGGGGGTGCCGATGACGACGCCGTCGGCGCGCTCGAAGAGCTCGGTGGCCTCGACGATCGCGGGGTGCCGGAAGTCGGCGCCGAGCAGCGCCTCGGCCGGGATGGTGCGGACGTCCAGCGGGATCACCTCGTGGCCCTGCCCGGCGAGGCGGGTGTCGAGGTGACGCAGCAGCTTGCCGGTGCGGGAGGAGGCGGACGGGCTGCCGGAGACGGACAGGATGGTGGCCATGGGGCTTCTTTCGGGGAGGAGGGGCGCCTTCGCGAAACGAAGGCGCCCCCCGAGGGGAAGTGGTCAGGAGTACCAGGTGGGTTCTGGCAGTTCGCCTTCGAGGACCCAGCGGCCGACCTCGCGCCGCTTGCAGGCGACGGGGTCGTGCAGGGTGTGGGTGCGGACATCGCGCAAGCGCTGCTCGATCCCGCTGGTGACCAGGCCGCCGCAGACGTTGGGAACCCAATAGGCGAATTTCACGGGCGCTGTGGGCATGCGGAACTCCTGTTGCACAACGCGGGGGTATTTCGGGAACGCCGAATCGAAAGGGCGCGACAGACCTCTGGAAAACGGGCGGTGGTCGCTGGATTCAGGCGGTCAGGGGAGAACGCGGCCGGTTCCTGTCCCGGTGAGGGTGACAGTGCGGGCGCGGAAAAGGGCGGCGGTCAGCCCACGAGGCAACAGGAGGCACTGGAGACGCGCGCGAGGTCGACGTGGCGTCGCCGCGTGAGGTCCAGTCGCATCTTCATGTCGTCGATGGTGGCAGTCGGCTCAGACGGCCGTCAAGGTAAACCCGACCGGTCTCGTATCGCGGACCATTGAATTTCACGAACGTGTGACAGGGAAACCCTTGAACAGGCCGTTGGATCCCCCGCATTCTGCTGCTGTGCGCACCGAACAGCTGGAATACATCGCGGCGGTCACACGGCTCGGTTCACTGCGCCGGGCCGCGGAGGAACTGCGGCTGTCGCAGCCCGCGTTGAGCGAGACCGTCAGAAACCTGGAGCGGGAGCTGGGAATCGATCTCCTGGAACGCAAACGGTCCGGGGCGACGATGAGCGCGGAGGGCCGGGAACTGCTGCCGCACATCGGCCATGTACTGGAGGCGGTGGACCGGCTGCGGGCGGCGGCGGGCGAGCAGCATCGCATCAGCCGGATGGTGCGGGTCGGCACGGTGAACGCGGCGACCGTGCCGTTGCTCGTCCCGGCGGTCCGCGACTTCCGCGCGGTGCATCCGGTCACGCAGGTCGAGGTGGTCGGCGCGCAGCAGACGGAGATCCACCGGGCGCTGTCCGAGGGCGGTTTCGACCTCGGTCTGGTCAATCACCTCGACGGCGACGACGTGCCCGCCGGCATCGAGTCCACCCAGCTGCTCCACGGGCGGCCGGTGGTGTGCGTGCGCCCCGACAGCCCGCTCGCGTCCCGGCCCACGGTGACGGTGGACGACCTGCTCGCCGAGCCCCTGATCGCGATGCGCTCGGGCTATGTCATGCACCGCTTCGTCCACCGGCTCCTGGACGGCCGCGCCCCGTCCTTCTCGTACTCCACCGACGGAGCGGAGATGGGCAAACTGATGGTCGCCGAGGGCCTCGGGGCGACGGTACTGCCAGACTTCAGTGTGGCCGGGGATCCGCTGGAGCGGCTCGGCACGATCACGTACCGGCCGATCGCGGACGACACCACCCGGGTACTGCTGATGCTGCAACGCCGGAAGGCCGAGTCGGTGCCGCGGGCGGCCCAGGACCTGTACGACGAGTTCGTACGCCGGGCCCGGGAGATGGGCGGGACGCTGAGCGACCGCTGAACGGTCGTCGAGCGACCGCGCGCACCTGTTCCGCCGGACGGGTTCTGGTCCGGTTCTAGTCCTCGTCGCGCGCCGGGACCACCACGAGGAACGCGTCCGACTTCAGGTCCATGACCACCTGCGCCGGTTCGCCCTCGGCTCGGCGCGCCGCCGCGTACTCCTCCGCCGGCCACGATCCGCGCGGAGCACCCGCAGGAAACCGCTCCAACACCTTCGCGCCCATAGCGGCAGCACCTCCAGCTCGCCTCTCGGCTCTCCGAATACCAACTCTCGTACGTTCCGCCTGCCCGCGAACGGCTCAGGCATGTGCCGCTTCGGTAGCCGGACCGTAAACCTCCGTCGAATCCACCTCGAACAGCCGCATCCGGTCCGCTCCGTCCGGTGGAAGAGATCACTGGAAGAGATCGTGGGAGCACAACCGACGGAACGAGGCCTGATGAGCACGGACGACTCCGGACCGGGCGCCGGACCTGGGCTGCGCTGTCTGGTGACAGGGGCCACGGGGTACATCGGCGGCCGGCTCGTTCCGGAACTGCTCGCCGCGGGGCACCGGGTGCGCTGTCTGGCCCGCTCCCCCGGGAAACTGCGCGACCTTCCGTGGGCGGGCGACGTGGAGGTGGTGCGCGGTGACGTCACCGATGCCGCGTCGGTCGCGGACGCTCTGCGGGACATCGACGTCGCCTACTACCTGGTGCACGCGCTGGGCACGGGCGGCGACTTCGAGGAGACCGACCGAGCGGCGGCACGCGTCTTCGGCGAGCAGGCCCGGACCGCCGGGGTGCGGCGCATCGTCTATCTCGGCGGTCTCACGCCGGCGGGCGTGCCCGAGCGGGAGTTGTCGCCGCATCTGCGCTCCCGCGCCGAGGTGGGCCGCATCCTGCTGGACTCGGGCGTCGCGACGACCGTGTTGCGGGCCGCGGTGGTCATCGGCTCGGGCTCGGCGTCCTTCGAGATGCTGCGTCACCTCACCGAGCGGCTGCCCGTGATGGTGACGCCGAGCTGGGTGCGCACCCGGATCCAGCCGGTGGCCGTACGGGACGTGCTGCGCGCGCTGGTCGGCAGCGCGCGCATGCCGGGCGAGGTGAACCGGGCCTTCGACATCGGCGGGCCGGACATCCTGACGTACCGGGACATGATGAACAGGTACGCCTCGGTCGCCGGGCTGCCGCGTCGCGTGATCGTCCCCGTCCCCGTCCTCACCCCCGGCCTCTCCAGCCTCTGGGTCGGGCTGGTGACCCCCGTGCCTCCGGGGATCGCGCGTCCGCTGACCGAGTCGCTGCGCCACGAAGTGGTCTGCCACGAACACGACATCGAGCGGTATGTGCCCGATCCGCCGGGTCACCCCGTCGGTTTCGACGAGGCCGTCAGGCTGGCGCTACGGCGGGTCCAGGACGCCGAGGTGGCCACCCGGTGGTCGTCCGCGTCGGTTCCCGGCGCGCCGAGCGATCCGCTGCCGACGGACCCCGACTGGGCCGGCGGCAGCCTGTACACGGACTGGCGGGAGCTGACCGTGGACGCCTCCCGGGACGCCCTGTGGCGGGTGATCGAGGGGATCGGCGGGGACAACGGCTGGTACTCCTTCCCGCTCGCCTGGGCGGTGCGGGGGCGGCTGGACCGGCTGTTCGGCGGGGTCGGTCTGCGTCGGGGGCGCCGGGACGCGGCACGGCTGCGGGTGGGGGACTCGCTGGACTTCTGGCGGGTCGAGGAGATCGAGCCCGGCCGACTGCTGCGGCTGCGGGCGGAGATGCGGCTGCCGGGTCTGGCCTGGCTGGAGATGTACGTCGAGACGGACGACACCACCGGCGGCGAGGGCCGCACGCGTTACCGCCAGCGCACCCTGTTCCATCCGCACGGCCTGCTGGGCCACCTCTACTGGTGGAGCGTCTCGCCCTTCCACGCGGTGGTGTTCGGCGGCATGGCCCGCAACATCGCGAAGGCGGCGGCCCGGGCACCTCTCACCCCCACGGGTGAACGTGCGTCCGGGGGCTGATCACCACATCCGCGGAGGCTTCCGCGCCGAAAGCAGATCACCGTCACCTGGTTCTGGTCCCGGTCCTGGTTCTGGTGCCGGTTCTGGCCCCGGTTCTGGCCCTGGTCCTGGTCCTGGTCCTGGTGTTGGTCCTCGTCTTCATCCCGTCCTCGTCCCGGAGCACGCGTCATGAACGTCTCGGTCGTCCTGTTCACCTCCGATCTGCGGCTGCACGACCATCCGCCGCTGCGGGCGGCCGGCGTCGGGGGCCGCCAGGTGGTGCCCCTGTTCGTGCGTGACCGGGCCATGGACCGGGCCGGGTTCGCCGCCGCCAACCGGCTGGCGTTCCTGGCCGACTGTCTGCGGGACCTCGACGCCGGTCTGCGCGAGCGGGGCGGCCGGCTCGTGGTCCGTTCCGGGGACGTCGTCGAGCAGGTGTGCGGGGTGGCCGCCGAGGCGGACGCCGACGAGGTCCACATGGCCGCCGACGTGAGCGGGTACGCGCGTCGACGCGAGGAGCGACTGCGTCTCGCCCTGGAGACCGCGGGGCGCCGACTGCACGTCCACGACACGGTGAACACGGCCGTCGCACCGGGGACGGTCACACCGGCGTCCTCCGACCACTTCGCCGTCTTCACGCCGTACTTCCGGCGGTGGTCCGGTCAGCATCTGCGGGACACCCTCGCCGCACCAGGCTCCGTACGCGTCCCCGACGGCATCGGCTCCCCGTCGCCGCCCGCGCGGAGCGACGTCCCGGGGGTGTCGGAGGGGCTGGCCCGGGGTGGCGAGCAGGAGGGCAGGAAACACCTGTCGGCATGGCTGCGCCGTGGTGTCACCGGATACGAGGACCAGCACGACGACCTCGCCGGTGACGCCACCTCTCGACTGTCGCCGCATCTGCACTTCGGCACCCTCTCCCCCGTCGAGCTGGTTCATCGGCTGCGCCGCGTCGAGGGCCCGGGCGCCGCGGCCTTCGTACGGCAGGTGGCCTGGCGCGACTTCCACCGTCAGGTCCTCGCCGCGCGGCCGAACGCCGCCACAGCCGACTACCGTACGAAACACGACCGTTGGCGGTCCGACCGCTCGGCCCACGAGGACGTGGCGGCCTGGAAGGAGGGCCGCACCGGCTATCCGGTGATCGACGCGGGGATGCGCCAACTGCGCCATGAGGGCTGGATGCACAACCGCGCCCGGCTGCTGACCGCCTCCTTCCTCACGAAGACGCTCTATGTCGACTGGCACGTCGGCGCCCGGCACTTCCTCGATCTGCTGGTCGACGGCGACATCGCCAACAACCAGCTCAACTGGCAGTGGGTGGCCGGAACCGGCACGGACACCCGCCCCAACCGGGTCCTCAACCCCGTCACCCAGGCCAAGCGCCATGACCCCGACGGGGCGTACGTACGGCGCTGGGTGCCCGAACTCGCGGGCGTGCACGGCCCGTCGGTGCACGAGCCCTGGAAACTCGACGGCCCGGTCCGGGCGGCGCTCGACTACCCGGACCGGATCATCGGCCTGTCGGACGGGCTGGCCCGCTTCAAGCGGGCCCGTGGACTCGACTGAGGGCTCAGCCGGACGCGTTCTTCGGCGTCCGGACCAATCCACCCGGCGTTCGGCACCGGATTACGTCCGGACCTGCCGCCCCCTGTGAGGACACCCTGTGAGAGTAGCTGTGCACATCACCAGAAAACCGCGCGACTGTCTGGTGGTGACCGCGTGATCACGGCGGACCCGCACACTCTGACGGGTGCGTACGCCCTGCACGCTCTCGACGCCCACGAGCGCGAGGTGTTCGAGCTGCACCTCGCGGACTGCGCGGCATGTGACCTGGAGGTCGCGGACTTCGCCGCTGCCGCCGCCCGGCTCGGCCTCGCCGCGTCCGTGCCGCCCCGGCCCGTCGTCCGGGAGGAGGTGCTGCGCCGCATCAAGGCGGTACGGCAGGAGCCGGCCAGGGCGACGGCCGCTTGTCCGGCCGCGGCGGCCGTTCTCGGCGGGACCGCCGAGTGGCAGTACACGCAGAGCACCGGGGCGCCGGCCGCCGTGCTCGCGGCTCCCGACGCGAAGGCCCGTACA
>Ga0307516_10000710_pt1 | contig 45251 bp, 45 predicted proteins | sample 19_EM_MG_FD_203310 | JGI IMG/M metagenome (GOLD analysis project Ga0307516, IMG submission 203310) | Populus trichocarpa ectomycorrhiza microbial communities from riparian zone in the Pacific Northwest, United States - 19_EM | ecosystem: Host-associated > Plants > Roots > Unclassified | place... | reverse complement strand
CGCGCGCCGTCGACGAAAACGTCTATATATCCAGCTGTCTGCACCAAGTACTGAAGAGCCATCACGGCGAAAACATACTCCGAACCACCACACTCGAGTCTGTTATACAGCAGTTCAGCGCTCTTCATCAAGAATCCTCAAACATCTTAAGTTCACTCCAAACTCCCCAATCCGACAAGTAATCCGACGAGGGAGCCGCCGGAAAAGGCGTCAGCGAGTGTGAAAAAAGTGACGGGCAATCCGACGAGTAATCCGACAAGCAAGCCGACACGAAAGCTGTCGACGGGTGTGAAAAAAGTGACTGGCAATCCAACGAGTAATCAGACGAGCAAGCCGCCATGAAAGCTGTCGACGAGTGTGTAAAAAGTGACGGGCAATCCAACGAGTAATCTGACGTGCGAGCTGCCGCAAAAGCCGTCGACGAGTGAAAAAAGAGTGACCCGGAATGCGACGAGTAATCTGACTAGTAATCTGACGAGCAAGCCGCCACCATAGCCGTCGACGAGTGTGAAAAAAGTGACGGGCAATGCGACGAGGATTCCGACGAGCGAACCGCAGCACAAGCCGCCGACGAGTGTAAGAAAAGAGCCACGCAATCCGATGAGTAATCCGCGGAGTAATCCGACAAACGAGCCCCTACGAACGCCGTCGACGTGTGTATGAAAACAGACTTGCAATCTGACGAGTAATCCGACAAACGAGCCGCAGCGAAAGCCTTCGCCGAGTGTAAGAAAAGTGACGGGCAATCTGAAGAGTAATCCAACGAGCGGGCCGCAGCGAAAGCCATCGACGAGTGTAAGAGACACCAATCCGAAGAGTAATCAGACGCGCGAGACGCTGCGAAAGCCGTCGACCAGTGTGAGAAAATAGACGCGCAATTCGCCAAGTAATCTGACGAGCGAGCCCCCGGGAAAGCGGTTGACAAGTGTGAGAAAAGTGACCTGCAATCCGATGAGTAATCCGACGAGTAAACCGACGAGCGAGATGCCGGGAAAGCTGTCAATGAGCATAAGAAAAGAAACACGCAGCAATCCGACACAATTCGATAAGCACGTCTTGCGGATTCTAGGAAAAGCTATCGACGAGAACTGCAGCGCGCAAAACGTCAGTGAAGCCATAGCCAATCAGAAGAAATGAGTACTCACAAATAAGCGGATGTTATATCGGACGAGTAATCCGACGGGCGAGCCGTCGCGAAAGACGTCGATGAGTGTAAGAAAAGTGACGGGCAATCCTACGAGTAATTCGACGAATAATCCGAAAAGTAATCTGAGGAGCCAGCCACCGCGAAAGCCGTCGATGAGTGTAAGAAAAGTGAGGCGCAATCCGATAGGTAATCCGACGAGTAATTCGAAAAGTAATCTGACGCGCGAGCCGCCGCGAAAGGCGTCGACGAGTGCAAGAAAAGAGACGCGCACTCAGACGAGCAATAAGACGATTAAACGACGAGCGAGATGCCGGGAAAGACGTCAACGAGTGTAAGAAAAGTGACGAGTAATCCGACAAGTAATCTGGTGAGCGAGCCACCGCGAAAGCCGCCACGAATGCCGTCGACAAGTACAAGAAAACTGACGCGCAATCCGACCAGTAATAACTAGTAATTTGATGAGTGAGCTGCCCCGAAAGCTGTCGACGAGTGTAAGAAAGCAGACACGCAGCAAATAGTCGCAATTCGATAAGCACGGCGTGCAGATCGTAGGGACAGCCATCGACAAGAACTGCAGTGTGCAAAACATCTGTGAAGCCATAGGCAATCGGAAGAGAAGAGAACTCACAAACAAGCGGATGTCCTCTCCGAAGAGTAAGGAGCGAGCCGCCGTAAAAGCCGTCAACGGGTGAAAAAAAAGAGATGGGCACTCCGACGAGTAATCCGACGAGCGAGCCCCAGCGAACGCCGTCAACGAGTAATCCGACTGGTGAGCCAACACAAAAGCAGTCGACCAGTATAAGAAAAGTGACGAGTAATCCGACAAGCAAGCCGCTGCCAAAGCCGTCAATGTGTGAAAGAAATGAGACGCGCAATCAGACGAGCAATCCGATGAGCGAGCCGCAGCGAAAGCCGTCAACGAGTGTAAGAAAAATGACGCGCAATCCGACGAGTAATCTGACGAGCAAGCCGCTACCAAAGCCGTCAACGAGTGTAAGAAAAGAGACCCCCAGTAATCAGATGCAATTCGATATGCACAGCGTGCGGATCATAGCGGCAGCCATCGACCAGCACTGCAGTGCACAAAACGTCAGTGAAGCCATAGCCAACCGGAAGAAAAGAGTACTTACCAACGAGCGGATGTCCTATCCGACAAGTAATCCGATGAAGGAGTCGCAGTGGAAGCCGTCAACGAGGGTAAGAAAGCAGACGCGCAATCCGACGAGTAATCCGACGAGGGAGCCGCCAGGAAAGGCGTCGACGAGTGTGAGAAGAGAGACGTGCAATCCGACACGTAATCCGACACGCGAGCCACAGTAAAAGCCGATAACATCCATCTGCAACTTCGGTTCATCTGAGCTTGTCTCCCTGGGCAACCTAAGGTTGGTGGTTACTGCCACAGGCGACTGATTAGTGCTAACACAGCAGCGGTTTGGCAACCTGGTTGCAAGAATTCAGATACTAATTGCCAGACTCGCCTTTTCAGGGGCTCCTAACCACGCTTCACATGGCATACTAACCAGTCGTCAAAATCACCAGTTGCATTGGTAGGTCAACTACAAACATCCATTGCCGAATGCCCCTCTTTGATTGTCTGCCGGTCTTCATTGTACCAGATGCTTCGCCTCGCATGCCACATTGCCACTTGTACTTCTTCCAAAGTCCTTCGTGACAACAACTATTCTTCATCAAGTTGACCATCCTTCGTCACTGAATACGTCCTTACTCAACCGTGGAGTCCATTGTCAACCTTTTCTCGGCTTCCGGGCGTACTCAGTATACTCCCAGTGTGGGTTACCATCTCTTGAGAAGCTGAGAGGCATACTAACTGGTTCCATCCAGGGTGGGTTTGTCCGTGAACGGAGGTTTGAACGCAATATGTCCAACATCGACTGTGCAATCAAGTTCTCTGAACTGACAACCACTTCCGTTGATCAACTTACGACTACCACTTCCGTCGGGTTGGATGCCTCTGGCAAATTCGTCGACGATGACATCTTGTGTACTTTGGATTCGGAGATCGATCACCCAGAAGGTACAGTGCCACTCCGGTATCCGGCGTGGCAGGGGACAAAGTGGAGCTTCATTTCAGGGGAGAGCCGGAAGAGAAGGGTTTTGCATGATTCGGGGGCATATGCGGAGGCCAAAGCCAGTGTAGGAAATTCGCAGGATCACGAACCACCTAAAATGAAGCGGAGCAGCAAGACCTCATGTAGCGATCGGGTAGCCAGCAAAAAAGCTGCAGGTGGCGAAGATCCAGGCTCCGATCTCAAACCCGGATCAAGTGTCGCGACATCATCCGTACAGCCGAATGCAATAAAATCCCGACTCGAGGACGACGGCATCCACCCTAGTCGCTTCGGATGTTTCATTCACATTCACGATGATGATTGGAGTGTTGACCCAAGTGTTGACAGTACGTTTCTCCCATTATTCATGATACACGTTAGTAATTGGCAGCATAGTTCTCGACTCTCTTGCAATACCGTACGAGTTCCATATTCCCAAATTCATGTACGAAGTAAAGCATGCCAACATAGTGGGCGTTCGAGAACCTCCGCCATATCCGTTTTGCATGCCGGCAGTCCGGTTGAGCGCTAAGTTCCAGCATGCGGATCTCCGAGTAGACAACGAAGAGTTTTGCCTGAAGGACTATACCGCCCCAACTAACAAACGTGCTGTACCGTGCAAGACCAATTCCAGGTTCCTTCATCCGGACAAACTGTTTCACGGATTCTTTGATCTGAGCAAACAGCAGAAGGCAAATATGGAAGAAGCAAGGACGAATGGACAAGAAAGTTGGAGGTTTGAAGGAAGAGACAAGGTTGTTGAGGTTTTTTTCAGGATCAGCCTCAGGGACCTCAAGAGTAGCACCAAGGCTACACCAACAGAAGCGGCTTTAAAGATGGCTGAGGACTTTGAGGAGATTCCTGCCAACAAAACCTATCTTGCGGTAGATTGTCACGGAGAGCCATTAGTTGTCCTGTATCAGGATGCGTACAAGTGGGCTTGGGGAGAGGACATGGGTGCCTACATTGTCAAGTGGACCACTGAGAACATCGACAAATTGGGAAGATTTGTTCGACCTTCCCCTCCGAAGGACCAGCGAAGACATAGTCTCTTCTTTGACTGGATCAAAGAGTCTGCTGGGCAACCATGGGCGACAGGTGTTGCAGCTCATTCGGGGCTGTACTACTTCGGTACTTGGAGGGAGACTGGCCAGGACACACTTGCGGTTCTCATCGGCGACATGAAGTCTCGACCAACGTATGCGTCAGGCATGATCCACGGATAACAAAACTGGTGTGGCAATATCACCCAAACAATAGATGCATGTTTTGCGGGCATCGACATTCGGTCACGAGATGAATACAGGGAAGCCTACAAGAGGATAGCCGATATCGGAACCAAACGAATCTCAAAGACGATACCTAATGACTTATTCCATTTCTGAGCACTTGTGGTCAATCTTCTTACCAAGCCACATATGGACCACAAGGATTGGGCCAATGGCTGGGTCTGGTTGACGCCATTTGGCCAGTTCGAACAGGGGCTAATGTGCATTACGTTGCTGAAACGTAAACTGAATTTTCTGCCCAGCAGCGTATGTCAAGATCCTGCCTTGACTACTCTGTGGGGGCTTGACAGGCAACATAGACTTCCATGGGAGCGGGTGCTCCTGCTCGCACTTGTGGCGTATTCACACTTCTCTGTGTCTTCACACTTTCGGCGTACTCATGTGCCGCTCGTACTCACACTTCCGGTGTACTCACGCACCGCTCATACTCACACTTCCGGTGTACTCACGCACCGCTCGTACTCACACTTCCGGCGTACTCACGAGCCGCTCGTCGTTCTCACGGTATCCGTCACGCCCAGCATGGTCTCGTCACGGTCCTCTCACACGCCTTGCGTGGGCTTGTTGTTCTCGCGGTATCCGTCAAGCCCAGCGTGGTCTCGTCGCGGCCCTCTCACACGCCTTGCGTGGGCTCGTTGTTCTCGTGGTATCCGTCACGGCCGGCGTGGTCTCGTCGCGGTCCTCTGACACGCCTTGCATGGGCTCGTTGTTCGTCTGGGGGTTGGTGGTCACAGCGCCAGTTTCACGGGTAGAGAGAGGTAGGTCTGTGGAGAGAGATAATAGATTGCGTGGAGAAGAATCTCCAGACTAGCTACCGCGCCCTTCCTTTATACTTTTCCTTCCCTCTGTGGAATCACAGCTTGCCCACAAGACTGCCACAGTTCCACCATCATGACTCAATCGTCGCGCCCAAGGAAACACATGATCGTACTCGGCCGCCGCGCAGCCACCACTCTACTCGCGGCAACAGGAGAAAGGAAACGCAAGCAAGAACAGTACAGAAAGAGAAGAAGGTCGCGCAAGCATAATCAAAGGGAAACAACAGACGTAAGAAGACAGGAGAAGGACGCGCAAGTACTATCAACAGGAAACGGCAAAGACAAGAAGGACGCGTAGGCAATATAGAGGAAACAAAGGAGAGAGGTCTAGACCGGCCAGCGGTCGGGGAATATCGCTACCGGCGCGATATGGTGGAGATCGGTCGCGGCGCCTAAGCGCGGAGGATGACCGTGGCTGCGGCAGCTGTGATGAGGGCCAGCCACAGGGCAACAAGGGTGACGGCGGCCCTGGCCGCGGCGCTTACGAGCCTGCCGCGCGAGATTCGTGACAGTACGTCCCCTATCCCGACCGAAGCGCCAGCGAGGTTATGTCGGGTAGGCGCGGCATGGCTGCGGATGGGGGTGTGGTAGATGCGTACAGCCGGGCTCCCCTGCTGCCGGGCTTGGAGTTGTTCGTTCATTCGCTGCTGTTCGGTGATGATGGCCCGCAGGGTGTTGGCCATCTGCTGGAGTTGATGTTGGTCCGCGTCGTGGAATTCGTTCATCTGCTGGGCGAGCGTCCGCTGTACGATGTGGTTGCGGCGTGCATCTCTGGTAGTCGTGTGGTGGAGCATGGTTACGATGTTGTGTAGCAAAGATATTTGTTCGTCTCGGAGGGCTGCTGGGGTAGCTGCGCAGGCCTTGTCATTGGCAGCAACCTCTCGCGGAGGTGCGATGTTCTCTTGATCCTCTTGAGGGGATGTGATGTCGGCCAGGCGGTTCCGTGGGGCTGACGCGCTGCAGCGGAGATGGTGGTTTTCCATGTTCACTAGGAACCGGCAGTCGGGGCAGACCCGCATTCCCTTCTGCCAGTCCGTACAGGCTTTGCGTGGGTTGAGGTGTCGGTTGCAGATTACCTCCGCTAATTCGAATGGATGGACGTGGGGACAGCTGCAGGGCCAGTGGTTGCGCCGGTGGCGGTCATTTCCTCGTTGCGGGTAGTAGTTGTCATCTTTCATCTGGCGGTGAGCGCCACAGTAATCGTCGTAGCAGGCGGTCCAGTGTAGGGAGACATGGTCGTTGGCGCGGGGCTGTCCCACAGCGGACAGTGGTGGTGAGGGAGCCGGGGGGACGTTCCAGCCGTCCGTAGTCGTGGCTTGGGCGGCGAGGTCACGATCGTTGGTTGGTTTGGCTTGTTCGTTATCGGCTGGGGTCGTAGTGGAAAACTCGGAGGTGCAGCTGTGGCTGGCGAAGGTCCAGCCTTCGTTGGTGTCGACCGTGGTGGTGGTGGACATTTTTCTTAGTTTTGGGGGGCAGGCTTCTCGGGGTAGTCCCTGTGGAACTGGTGGACAAGATCGCGAAAGTTTTCGAAATTGCGGGCGGGGTACCAGGTGCGATCGGGGTCGTGGAAACCAGTCCACTTGACTCGATACTGGATCTGGTTTCTATGGCTTCGGGAGTCGAGGATCTTTTCTACTTCCCACTCTTGCTGTTCTTGGATGACTACGGGAGGTGGTGGCGGTTGGTGATGTCCTGGGATAGGTTCGGTGCTGGCTGTGGGTTCGAGGAGGCTGATGTGGAAGACTGGGTGGATTTTGACAGTGGCCGGTAGGTCCAACTTATAGACGCGTGAGCCTACTTTCTCCAGGATGGTGTATGGGCCTATCTGCTTGTGGTACAGTTTGTTCGATGGTCGGGTTGTCCGGATGTGTTTTCGTCGTCGCCAGACTTTGTCGCCTGGGTTCAGTACTGGGTCCGGATGTCGTGCTTTGTTGGCTTGTTCTGCTTGAGACATTTGGGCTTCCTTAATCTCTGCTCGAAGTTCTTCATGCAACCTTCTTAATGCCTCAACATATTCCGACACTTCCAGGGGTTCATCGTTCCGGGTGCCGAGGTCTGGTAGGAAACACGGGTGATATCCATAGTTGGCAAAGAAGGGGGTTATTCTTGTGGTTCCGGTTTGTGTGTTGTTGTAGCAGAATTCGGCAATTGGCAGCAACCTCTCCCAGTCATCCTGCTGGTAGTTGCAGTATGCCCGGAGATACTGCTCGAGAGTGGCATTGGCTCTTTCCGTTTGTCCATCCGTTTGTGGGTGGAAGGCTCTGCTGAGGTTGCGTGATATCCCGAGTGCTTCCGTTACTCGTTTCCAGAAGTCTGAGGTAAACAAGGATCCTCTGTCTGATACAATACTGCTTGGCAGTCCGTAAGGTCTTATAACTTGCCGGAGGAAGTGGTCTGCTAGGTCTTCGGGGTTCATGGTGTCTTGGCAAGCGACGAAATGTCCCATCTTTGTGAGTCGATCGATTATTACCCAAAACGTGTTTTTCCCGTTGCTTGTTGCTAGCGCGGTGATGAAGTCCGTTGATATTGTGTCCCATGGTCGGTGTGGGAATTCCAGTGGCTTTAGCAGTCCGAATGGGCTGTGTCGGATTGGTTTGATGTGATGGCAGGTGTCGCAATGGTCGACGTATCTGTGGACGTACTTTCGTTGACCCGGCCAGTAGAAATTTCGGCTAACGAGTTCCAGGGTTCTTGCCCAGCCCGGGTGTCCCACGGCTTGCGGGTCGTGGTGGTCTCGTAATATGCGAAGTAGCAGGGTATTGTTGTCAGGGATCCATATGAGACTGTCGTACATTAGCAACCTGCTGTTTTCCTCGCATAGTCCTAGTGCGATCTTCCCGTCATGGGTGGTCCCGCTCCCCTTTTTCCTCCGGATTTCTTGGATCTCTTTATCTGCGGCGCTTAGTGTCCGGATTTCGTTCAGGAGGTCTTTTTCTATCTGAAGGCTGATGGTTTCCGTTGTATTGACCTGGAGTACTCCGGGGGCGTAGAGCGTGGCGCCGGGCATTTCGTTATCGTCCTGGGGCGCCTCGAAGGCTTCTCCGCGTAGCAGTATTCGGCCTTGATTCTGCAGATGCTTCCTATCCCCTTCCCAGGGAGAGTCTCCTGACTCTCTAGAAAGGATATCAGGTTTACCGGCCAGTTTCCCGGGTCGATATTTGATCGTAAAATCGTAGTTCGCTAATTGCTCACCCCACCGGGCTTGCCGCAGGTTGAGGTCTTTCTTTGTCTTCCAGTATTCGAGGTTTTTGTGATCGGTAAGAATCGTGATTTTCGGCCCCATTGTCTTGCAATATGTGTCCCATTTTTGTAGTGCGTCTACGATCGCCAGTAGTTCCTTGTCGTGTATATCATAGTTGCGCTCCGGATCCTTGAGTTTTCGGGAGAAGTAGGCTACTAGGTGCAGAGTTCCGTTGTCGTCGGGTTGCGAGCAAATGGCTCCGATGGCATAGTCTAAGGCGTCCGTCTCGATTGTGACGGGTCACTCCGGGTCAAAGTGTTGTAGTATCGGTTCTGTCACCATTGCTGTTTTGAGCGTTTTCAAGGCCGTCTGTTGTTCGTCGTCCCATTCCCAGTCTACTTCTTTCCTTGTCAGGCGGGTGAGGGGTGTTGTGATCCGGCTGTAATCCTGTATAAACCTTCGGTAGAAGTTGGCAAATCCTAAGAAGCTCTGGATTCCCTTGATATTCGTCGGTTCTTTCCATTCCTTGATCGTACGGATTTTCTCTTCGTCTATGTGCAAGCCTTGTGGAGATATCACGTATCCTAAATATTCGATCTCCTTGGTGTGGAATTCGCACTTGGAGGCCTTCAGTGTCAGTCCCGTTTCCTTGACTCGCTTCAGTATCGTTCGGACGTGTTTCCGGTGGTGTTCCAGGTTCTGTGAAAATATGAGGATATCGTCCAAATATGCCACACAGAAGATATCGAGGTATTCACTCAGGATTTCGTTCATCCATCGTTGGAATGAGGCTGGTGTGTTGGTCAGCCCGAACGGCATGACACAGTACTCGTAAAGGCCATATCGGGTGCGGAACGCTGTTTTCGACTCGTCCCCGGCCCTAATCCTGAGGTTGTAATAGGCGTCCTGGATGTCAAGCTTGGTGTAGATGGTGGCACTGGATAGTTGGTCGAGGGACTCTACGATCAGCGGTAATGCTGTTCGATCCTTGATTGTGATTTCGTTCAGTTGTCGGTAGTCTACACATAGGTGTAGTCCTCCATCCTTTTTCTTTACGAAGTGTATCGGTGCTCCGGCCGGGGAGATGGTTGAGCGGATCCATCCCCGCTTCTCATTGGCATCAAGGTATTCTTTGAGAGCCTTCATTTTTTCCTCGTTCAGGGGTCGCAGGGGCTCATACGGGGGCGTCTTCTCTTCCTCTAGTGGGATATGGTGGTCTTGAGTGCAGTGGGGCGGAGGTGCCATAGCCTCTTTTTCGGTGAACACTTCGATGAATTCGTGATATTCTGGTGGAACTGGATTTTTGCTTGTTTTGGAGGTTTCCTTGATTTTGTTGATTACGGTCTGACATACTTCCCATGGGTCCGTTTCGCCGATCTCCCAATTTTCTTCTTCTTCCGGTGTTTTCCTGTAATATTGTTCGGTGGCTTTTTCTTCCGGAACCGTGTTGGCTCTTGGGGAGCTAGGCAAGCACTTCTCGGGGCAGGGGTCCGAGTGGAATTTCACAGTATGATTCTTCCATCCTATCACCAGGTCATGGAGCTTGAGCCATGGGAGTCCTAGGATGATTGGTGCGTTTCCGATCGTGATGCAGTGTAGCCGGATGTCATCTTCGTGATGATTGATTGTCAGGTGGACCTGTACGTCGTGGGTTACCGGCCCGCTGGTAACCTCGCTCCCGTCTACGGTCAGCACCGGTCTTGGTGTTGCTTTTTGCTGCATGGGAATTCCGCTTGCTTCTGCGTAGACTTTGTCGATGAAGCTCTCGGAGGCTCCGCTGTTGACTAGGGTGGTGGTGTTGTGTTCATTCCCGTCGGCTCCTATGATTCGGACTTTAATCATGATTTTTTCTTCTCAGTCGTACCTGGTCGTTCGTATCCTGTAGGGTGGGTCTGGTTCTGCAACCGGTTTCTCCCTCGGGTGGCTGTTGCTTAGGCCTGTTCCCGAGGGCTGTCGTTTCCCGCCGGTTCGGGTTCTTCCCTTGTTTCAGTACCTATGGTGTTTTCTTCGTACGTGGCTTCCGCTGCCCGGTATGGCCTTCTCCATGTGGTCCGTGGTTTTTTCGGCTGGGGGCATTCCCTCGCGAAGTGCCCCTTTTTCCCGCAATTGTAGCACTCGTCCGTTGGTGGTCGTCGTGGGAACCGGTTTGCTCTTGGTGCAAACTTAAATCATCGGGTGGCGTCTAAATCCATTGGGTCCCCCGGGGGTGCTGACGGGGGTTCTTTCGTGTGGACATGGAAGCGTGCTTCTGGACTCGCTGCCGGTCATCGACTAATGACTCCGAGGTTGCATAGGCGGCTATCTGTTTTGATGGCCGCAGTGGCATAGTCTATCAGAACGGTGGCTGGTACTTCGCTCATGACCAAGTGTCGTTTTACTTCTGGGTGTAATCCATCTCGAAACCGTGCGATGCATACATTGTCCACGTACGGGAGGTCTGCTTTGATTCGCTGGAATTCTGCGCAATAGGTTGCTGCCGTCCGACTTCCTTGCTGGATTTTCTGAAACTTTTCAAAAGTTATTTCTTCGGCATCCACCTGGCCGAAGGCGTGCTTCATGCTAGTCTTCAGTTCTTCCCATGTTAGGTTGATTCCTCCTTCCTGATTCAGGAAGGTTTCCACCCAGTTCCACACTACTCCTCGGAGAAGGGAGGATGCGTATCCTGTTTTTTTTTCATCGTCGTCGAATCAGTTTCCCTCGGTTCTAAACTTCAGCTCGCACTGGGCTAGGAACGTTTTGAACTTCACTTTTTCTCCTTCGAATGGTTCGGGGTTCCGGAGCTTTGGGTAGCTGGTCTGCGGCGATCTGTCGCGTGCTGCCAGGAGTGTTTGCAACATTTCTGTTGTCAGTAGGTGGGGTCCTTCTGTCATTCTTCTGAGTTGTTCGGGTGACTCGGGTGTCTGTGCTCGGGATCGTGGTTCTGGGGTTACTGGGCTTGGTACCCGCTGGTCGTCAGCGACGTCCCTAAATTTGCTAAGGTTGAGGGGGTCCCCAGTGTTTTCGTCCTGGGAATCCACTGTGTATTGCTACATCGGGTGTCGATGGGGGAGACGCAATCTAGTGTCAAGATCCTGCCTTGACTATTCCGTGGGGGCACGACAGGCAACGTAGACTTCCTTGGGAGCGGGCGCTCCTGCTCACACTTCCGGTGTATTCACACTTCCCTGTGTCTTCACACTTTCGGCGTACTCACACGCCGCTCGTAGTCACACTTCCGGCGTACTCACACGCCGCTCGTACTCACACTTCCGGCGTACTCACGCGCCGCTCGTCGTTCTTGCGGTATCCGTCACACCCAGCGTGGTCTCGTCACGGTCCTCTCACACGCCTTGCGTGGGCTCGTGGTTCTCGCGGTATCCGTCACGCCCGGCATGGTCTTGTCGCGGTCCTCTCACATGCCTTGCGTGTGCTTGTTGTTCTCGCGGTATCCGTCACGCCCAGCTTGGTCACGTCGCGGTCCTCTCACACGCCTTGTGTGGGCTCGTTGTTCGTCTGGGGGTTGGTGGTCGCAGCGCTGGTTTCACAGGTAGAGAGAGGTAGGTCTGTGGAGAGAGATAATAGATTGCGTGGAGAAGAATCTCCGGACTAGCTACCGCGCCCTTCCTTTATACTTTTCCTTCCCTCTGTGGAATCACAGCTTGCCCGCAAGACTGACACAGTTCCACCATCATGACTCAATCGTCGCGCCCAAGGAAACACATGATCGCACTCAGCCGCCGCGCGGCCACCACTCTACTCGCGGCAACAGGAGAAAGGACACACAAGCAAGAACAGTACAGAAAGAGAAGAAGGACGAGCAAGTATAATGAAAGGGAAACAACATACGTAAGAAGACAGGAGAAGGATGCGCAAGCACTATCAACAGGAAACGGCAAAGACGAGAAGGACGCGTAGGCAACATAGAGGAAACAAAGGAGAGAGGTCTAGACTGGCCAGCGGTCGGGGAATATCGCTACCGGCACGATATGGTGGAGATCGGTCGAGGCGCCTAAGCGCGGAGGATGACCGTGGCTGCGGCAGCGGTGATGAGGGCCAGCCGCAGGGCGACAAGGGTGACGGCGGCCCCGGCCGCGGCGCTTATGAGCCTGCCGCGCGAGATTCGTGACAGCGTACTTGGCATTTGTGGGGACAGGTTAGAACACTTCACGATCAAGTGGAGTGGTACGAACCGTTATAGTTGGGTCTTCGCATTTCATCAGACTATAAGAGAGAAGATGGGCTGAATTGGCAGCAACATTCAACCAGATGGTCCCCATGCGCCCCATTTCCATTCACATTTCAAAATTATTCCCTTCCTGTTGGTTTGATGTTTTCTCCCACAAAGCGTCCTTCGTCATGGCTAGCATCATTCGAATCATTCGACACCCTACATCATTCTTCCCCGAGTGACCTCCTTCGACGAGCAGCCTCCTTCGACGAGCGACCTCCTTCGACGGGCGGCCTTATTCGCCGCGAATCCTTCTTCACACCCAGCGTCCTTCTTCACGCCGAACGTCGTTCTTTGCCGAGCTTCCTCCTTCGACGAGCGACCTCCTTCGACGAGCGGCCTTCTTCGCCGAGCATCCTTCTTCACGCCGAGCGTCCTTCTTCGTGGAGCATCCTTCTTCACACCCAGCGTCCTTCTTCACACCGAACATCCTTCTTTGTCAAGCTTCCTTATTCGCCGAGAATCCTTCTTCACACCCAACGTGCTTCTTCACGCCGAATGTCCTTCTTCGCTGAGCATCCTTCTTCAAACCCAGCGGCCTTCTACATGCCGAACGTCCTTCTTTGCCGAGCTTCCTTCTTCGCCGAGCCTCCTTCTTCACGCCGTGCCTGATCTGCTGTACGCCCTACGTTTTGCCGAGCATCACTCTTACTATGCGATTTCTTCCTGCCGTGCAACCTACTGCATGCCGAGTCCGATACATCAAGCGTCCTTCTTGTTGCCAGGCATTGTACATCCCGCCAGGTATGTTTCCATCAGCACTGTGCGGGTGATGCCGACAGTCACGGTCAAGGGCTGCCGCTTTTTGCCGGAGTGCGACACAACAGCATTTTCTTTTGTTTATACCTGTATATTTAATAGTCTTATGTGGCCTATTTACCTATGCTATGCTGATAGATGGCTGTACATCGGTAGCAGGTATAGTGAGGGTTCTTTAGAGTGTCATTCAGTGGCAGTTGGGGTCAGAACTAATGTAATATCCAATAAAAGAGCCATGTTACGTTTTTGATAACTCATAATGGAAGTATCTTGTATCACGGCCTAGTAATTCCGGGTGGTCATCCGGCATGGAATCGGGTGAAAACCTTGATCGGCGACAAATTATTATGACTAGAGAATTGACACTGATGGCCTAGGCCCAGTGGAAGTCTTTGCATGAACGACAAAGAAACCTGCAAAACAGATCACAGTGCAAGGACTTTCAGCCAACAAAGAACAATTGAATGGCCACGGTGAAAGGCTCTACTGTGAACAAAGGAAAACCCGAAGCCGGCGGCTCACTCGTCAGATTATTCGTCAGATGGCGCGTCAATTTTCTTATACTCGTCGACGGCTTTCATGGTGGCTCTCTCGTCTGATTACTCGTCAGATTGTGGGTCTGTTTTCATACACTCGTTGACGGCTTTCACGGCGGCTCGTTTGTTGGATTACTTGTCGGATTACTTGTCGGATTGCACGGCTCTTTTCTTACACTCGTCGACAGCTTTCGCTGCGGTTCGCTCGTCGGATTACTTGTCGGATTACTTGTCGGATTGCGGGTCACTCTTTTTTCACTCGTCAATGGCTTTTGCTGCGGCTCGCGCGTCGGATTACTCGTCGGATTGCACATCTCTCTTCTCACACTCGCCGACGCCTTTCCCGGCGGCTCCCTCGTCGGATTACTCTTTGGATTGCGAGTCTGTTTTCATACACTCGTCGATGACTTGCGCGGCGACTTTCGCTGCGGCTTGCTCGTCGGATTACTCGTTGGATTGCGCGTCACTTTTTTCAAACTCGTCGACGTCTTTTGTGGCCGCTCGCTCGTCGGATTACTCGTGGGATTACTCTTCGGATTGCGGGTCACTCCTTTTGCTCTCCTGCCCTCAACCATCAGCAAATCGGAATCTCATTGTGGGCCATCCTTGCGGCGTGCAATTTCATTGCACGCACAGAATGAAACTAGTAACCTTATGCTTTGTACGTCCTTCGTGTATTTAACAATTTTCCCGGAATGCGAACTCGAAACTTTATCCTTTGTACCGGACGCACTTTTGTTTCCTTTGTTATTCCTTGGTGCGCTCTATATCTTGCGACAGGCCTGCGCGAGATTTCGCATGGACAAACGGACAATATATACAATTGTCATGATCTAGTTGTCATATGAAATAAAAAACATGAAATTTTCGAAAGCCTACGATGCCAACTCGAAACTTTATCCTTCGTGCACTGGCCAACCAAGGAAATTTCCGCGCACGTGCGGAATCCAAACTCGAAACCCTAGGTATGCTTTGTTCGCTAGCCAACACAAGAAATTTCCGCGCGTGCGCGGAATCCAAACTCGAAACATTATCCTTCGTCCATCGATCACCAAGCAACTGGACCTGCTTGACGGGTACGCTAATGGAGAAAACTATTTGCGAGGGCGGCGTTATTCCTGCAAACAAGCAGTATGTAGATACTGTTAACGGATGAGTGGTCACATTTTCACTGGTCGACCCGCTCGGGGCCACCTTCATAGGCAGCGTGTTCAGTTCATCCTTTGCTGCTGGTCTTGTTTCCTCAATAAAAGCCTACGAGGTTAATATCCGGCAAACATGGAGCTGATGACTGAGCGTCTTCTCACGTACCTGCAGCCAACGAAGACATGGCCACTGCCTATGGACCGAGCGCAGACGATTGTCGATCTGCAATCGTTTGTCAACTCAGGTACTTTGTCGGATGACTTGGCGCAAGAGTTGTTTTCGGACATTCACGGAGACATTTTCTCAGTCATCGCGCGGCGACATTTGGTTGGTGGCATTGAGAATGTCACCGACTGGTATGCCTTTTTAATAAGGCTTCGCAAGCTTATTGAAGAATCAGAACTGCCTTCCCTGCAGGACCTGAAGAAGAGCAAATTGTTCAGAATGATTCAAAAGGATGCCCGGGAAAGGATGCGAAAGGCGGATTGGCTCTTGGCAATGACCAGACAGTTGACCGAGACTTTGGGAACCGGTTGGGAAAAAGATCTGGACCCGAGTATGTACACCCCAAAAGTGGCTTGAGCATTTGCTAATGACCTCAGCGGGAATTTGGGTGAAAAACCTACAGAAAGATGGATACAGTTTGCTGGTAGATGCTCTCATACAGCAGAGAATTCCTCCAAAATCATTTGGTGCCGCCGCGATCGCCGAAATGCATGCATGTGTTGGAAACAGGTACAGCCCGGTTTTGTCAACTGTCAAGCCGCGAGATCTCCAGGCCGCAAGCGTCCCATTCGCAGATGAAGGGCAACAGTTAGTGACGTCTCAGACAGTTAACCCACCGGTTGCAGCATATACTGTTCAAAGCCCATCAAGGCCTACAAGCATAATTGACCCTGCCTTGCTGGGTGGTGCCTTTCCTGAAGTATTTGGAACCCAGATGCGGCATAGATTTTCAAGCCCCAGTACCACCACCTCCCGCAGACCATCGCATCATTCAGAACCCTGCGAGTCCTTACCACCGCCATCGAGTGAGAATAGCCACGCGAACTCCCCTACGCAACCGTCTGTGAGTGGTCCACCCTCACATATCCACGGCCTCATACAGGGGGAAAGGGAAGCTCTACAGCGGATAGCCACGAAAACGTTTGGTGCATCTGTCTTTACCACCCAGATTCACACCATCTGCTGGCTGGACCCTGCCGTGGCCAGCTTGGATGGCGACCCATCGGTCTCTAGCTTGATCGCACTGGAGATGCACACGTTCAAGTCTCAGCACCAGCTGCCGACCTATACAGTCCTGCAGCAGCTTCTTCGACAAGATTTAGGCTTGTGGGCACTTGCGGCCCTGGCGTTAGACGACTACAGGCTACTTGCCGTAGCTGTACCATCCACGCTGGATCTATACTGCAACTGGAAGGAGGAAGGGACTGCCATCCAAGTCTCTGCTTCTGGTCAACATCCGGCGCACTATTTTTGGCTCGGAACCAACATCCACTTCATTGCTCGCAGCGACGGTATTCACTGGGATGTAGTCCTCAAGGCACCGTCAGGGACGTATTTTGGACAGACTCCGTAGGGATTGCTGAAGCGGAGGCCAACACCAGATTTACAGCCAGTACCCGGGGTAACACAACTGAACCCGATATCCCAAGTGCTTGTTGGGAAAGTGGATTGGGAGGATGCCGCTGTCAGCGGCTTCATTTCCATGCTGTTCGAAGTGTCCAGCGATGACGATGCTCGCGGATATCAAGTGGGAATGCATGCGCAAAGTGTGGCAATATTGGCTTTTGAGGGCAGCTGGCTCAGCGTGCTAGCTGTTGCCCACCAGGAGCCTAAGACTGGTGTTGCAGATCTCTTGAACGAGGTGCTCGCAACTGGCGAGACTTGCATTAATGACGATGAGGTCTCCAAGATCCGGAAGTTGGCGCGTTGATATGGGATTGGTGTTTAACTGGCTGGGCCTGTGACATAACTTGTGGAAGATCGCAAAGCCGTAAGAGTCTGTACGATAATTGATTCATTTTTTTGAATTCCCAGTAATGCTACGATGCTGCACTTAATGACGGCAGCAATATCTCCATACTATCTACTTCACACCCCTGATGCGATGGCAACTGCGTGGCGGTGTACGGCACGTGATAACCATACTCGTTTCGATATTCCACGACGATGCACTTCTCCTCACCAGCAAATCGTTATGACGACGTATCTCCAACAGGTGAGGCGAAACAACGATTGACATATGGCATCCGCAATGATGACGGAATTCTGGACGACTCAACACGAATGACGACATGTGCTGTGACACACTTCCCACGGTTCTACATATGGATATGGTTCTACACAATGAACATCGCGATGAGGTGCTTAAGCCACCACTCCAGCTCTGCTCCTTCATCACATATTTCAACGTCCCGACCTCCCTCAACCCGAATAAGTTCATGACTGGATTTGAAAATGGCTCGTCGTATCTGGATTACCCCACATTGTACTTACAGCATGATAACCCACACTGTTACTTAAATACAGCAGACTATCTTCAGCACTACGCTTTATTGAGATCTTGGTATATACCACACCAGAAAAGAAACCCGAAACTCAAAACTCGTAACACAGAAACCAGAAACCCAGAAACCCAGAAACCCAGAAACCCAAAAACCCAGAAACCCAGAAACCCAGAAACCAAGAAACCAAGAAACCCAAAAACCCAGAAACCCAAAAACCCAGAAACCAAAGAAATCAAAGAAATAGCGAAACCTTAGGAATAAAACACCCCAAATCAAAAGAAGATGTACATATTAGTCAGCAATCTCCGACACTTTCACCTACTTTACGGAAGCACCCCTCTCGTCGAAGCTCACTGACCTCTTTAATCTGGAGTGCAGCTCCCTTGGTAGTGTCCCAACATCTTCCCCTAATACCCACACCTCAACCCATGCATCACCAACCATTAACTTGAAATCGGCTAGCCACCGGACATCCCGCTGGTCTCCTGCCTTTGCGTGGGCAACAACCCAACTCACACACCTTCGTTGGAAGTATTCACGTCTCAGGCTGTCAGTTGAGTAGCTGGCGTGCGTGGGACATTGTGCCGCCAGGTCACTCTGGAACATATTCAATTCCTGAGTTGTAGGCAGGAAGCGGTGGATCAAATCGTGTTCCCATGACACCGTGCCCAGCATTGCCTGCGAGATAGGTGACGAGAGCGTGGCTCTTACAGCGAGGTTGTCAGTGAAGTCTGTCATCCGAAATTGGCTATCATCCAGCACCACACACCCAAGGCAAGCGTTGGCTTGCTGTATCGCCTGCAGTCCCATCTAATTCTTTTTTGTTCCTATCTGGACTTCGTCCATTGTTAGACTGACGTCATCAGAGTAGAACACTGGTTCCACACGAAGGCCCGACCACGGGTGTTGGATCCCATCGTGCAGCAAGACGGAAGCCTGAAGGATTACTTGCTGGTCGATATCCCAGTGTCCGTCCTTCATGGGGCTGTCGATGACTCCCGGTGACGGGATTGAGATGACTTGCGCGGTTTCGAATAGTACTGACGACACGATCCACACCGAGAGACTCTGACGTACAGCCTGTTGGAGAAGGCTATGCACCATGTTCGGTAGCGTATCCTTATACATCGGCACAACAGGCGACCGATCAAGGTTCATCTCGATCTCAGCGACGAGAAGGTCAACAGTACACTGATCACGACCCACGGGGAACACCTGAAAGGATAAGGTCTCCCCAGCTCTCAGCCGCTCCTCGTATCCCTCGCCAAGAATAAACTTGGCTAGTTGCGTGAGGGGGTACTGTGCCTCCGGTCCTTCGTTGGCTGGAAGTACTGATGGCACAGCTGCAACGAGAGGTCGCTTGGTGGTCGCTATGATATCCCCGATAGCGGGGCAGGTGAATCGTGGGGTCCTCTGTGGTGTTACCGGCATCGCGAACTTCCTCTTGGTGGCTGCGTCGGAACGTACCTGGTGGGTATGTCCCGCTGACAGGACTGGTGCCACAGAGGAGGGGGCTGGTCTTGCTTCGGACAGGGCCGGGAGCTCGATCGTGGGTGCTGGGAATCCGACTCGCTTTGATGGGGTGGCTGGCAGCAACTCGAAAGCAGTCAAAATGCCAGCAGCCAGCACAGAAGCAATCCTGCGACGTAGGGCCTTTATGCCAGGAAGACTGACATCTGTTCCCTCCACCGACTGGCCACGAAGCATACGCCTCGCATTCTCCATCACAAGAATTCCACAGGAAGTGGTGTCCTTTTGATGTGCGCATGCTGGTTGTGTGAGGGTCCACTTGGCTGCCACTCCATTTTCGCCCCACTGCAACTGGCCAAGGAATTTTGTGCACAGCTAGACGTTGGCAAGTCAGCTTCAGTGGAACGTATGACACTTGCAGTACTAACCAAGAAGTCATTCAGCCCCATTCCACAGCCTAACGAGCAGTAGAGTCGGACCTCTTTCTGTTGCCTGTCTATCTGGACTAGTTGCCAATGGTTTGAGTTGACTAGTCATGGTACCAATATAGTAGTCATGCCGGAGGGAAGGCTAGCCTCGCGTTGGACAAAGAACAGGAAACGGGATCCATGCCATTCCCAAAAGGCACTGGACAACACTCCGACTACCATTCGTCCCGCCCTAGAGTTGGCGTGATTGCTCAACATCTCTAGATATGTGTCGATGGCGGTGGCTGGAATCCATAACTTTTTGCCAACCTTTCCACTTCCGTCCACAATTTCGATTACGTCCTTCGCAGGAGTAATAATCAGAGGGGGCACAAAAGAGGTATTTCCGGTGTCATCAAGATTGGTATCGCGTAGGACTGTCGCCGCTGAGTCTTCCGTTTCTCGTGGCTCAACACTTGTAGCATCCATCTGCATCGTTTCATCCGGAAGTACCACGGTTGGTATGGCAGCCAACGTTGTCGGGTTGTGGGTTGCCTGGGTAGCGCCGCTTGTGATGGAGCTGGACCTGCTGGGCATAAAGTCGATCAGTGACTCCGCAAGTTGTGACTGAGTAGACTTGGAAGGCGTGTTATATGGAGTCCAGCCAGATGCTGACGTGTCGGTATCTTGCCTTCACAGTCTTGGTGGTAGGGGTAATATGACAGTCAGAAGTTGCCGCCTAGCTTCTCCCGTGCAGATATCCTTTGTAGTAGTACATGCATCAGCAATACACTTATACAACTAGTCGAGCAGACTTCATACCTTACTGTACTGCTGCTCGTCATGTATTTCGACCTGGCAGTCTTCGTCATACACCTCCTCCGCCGGCTCCTCCTCCTCATCCTCCGCTTCGACCTGGTGCTCCCCTCGCTTCTCGTCATCCTTGTCCACCTTCATCTCCTTGCCCTCTTCCTCACGCTTCCCCTCCTCCTCATCCTCCTTGTTGTCGTCCTTGGCCTCGGCCTGCTGCTCCCATAGCTTCTCCTGGTCATCCTCGTCCACCTCCACCTCCTCGTTCTCTTCCTCCCCCTTCCCCTCCTCCTCCTCCTCCTCGTCGTCGTCCTTGGCCTCGGTCTGCTGCTCCCATAGCTTCTCCTGGTCATCCTCGTCCACCTCCACCTCCTCGTTCTCTTCCTCCCCCTTCCCCTCCTCCTCCTCCTCCTCGTCGTCGTCCTTGGCCTCGGTCTGCTGCTCCCGTAGCTTCTCCTGGTCATCCTACTCCACCTCCACCTCCTCGTTCTCTTCCTCCCACTTCCCCTCCTCCTCCTCCTCCTCGTCGTTGTTACCTATGTGTCATGCGCCATTGTAAGTGTCGTTTAGACATTTGCCTTCACTTGCTCAGTCTGGAAGAAAATTGCCTTGACACTCTACGCCTGTAAGACACGCACTGTGTCTGGAAGGAAAAATACCCTGCCACATCAGCAAAAAATTTGAGAATTCCCAGGGAGCTCCTGTAGCTCCTGTAGCTCCTGTAAGCATCGCTAACTCCCGTAAGAGGAGAAGTTATATTTTGCTCCTGTAAGGATTTAAAAAAAAAAAAATGCTTTATTTTTAGCTGAAACTTCGAGAAATATTAGTTCAAATTTATATCTCACCTGTAAAAAAAGCAATATACTTCAACTTTCCATTTTTTGGCTGATGCACTCCTCGTCCAGAAAGTGGACGCTGTGGCACATGTCATCTGGAAAGCAGATGCTGTAGCATGTGTTGACCAGAGGATATTTGCCTTGACTCTCTATGTCTATAAGAACCTCACATGCCTTCTTCAGGGAATATAGGCCGGTGGAATCATTGTTGGCACCTGGGACATATGCCATAGCCCGAGGTACTTCTGGCTATGCTCCCAGCATGTTGTTATGGTTCAGCAATGGAATTGAAAGCTGTTGCATCTTCCGAGGTGTCTCTAAGTCATTGCGTGTCAGGAATCGAGACTTGGCGGGAATCTGTATGGGTGTCTTTGGATCTTGGATGACAGATGCTGTAGCGATATCACTAGGTATAGGTGCTGATGTAGTGGAGGACACAATTGCCGGTAATGCCAGCTCAATGTCTTGCAAGATACCAGTCACCAGCTATGATGCTATTCTGAGACGTAGAGCTGCAATACCCTCAGGGCTCGTATCGATATCATTGACCGGTTGCTTTGTCAGCAGCCAGTGGGTGTGCTCGATAACCATTATGCCACATGAGGCAGAGTCTGGTTGCTACGTGCATTTTGCTGCAAAACATTTCCACTGCAAGGTGACAGATTCTTCCCGGTATATATATTCTAGCAGATCCAAGCACAGCTTTCCAGAGACCAGTTAGCAATCAAGTGTCAGAGATAGTGGTGAAGGGACTCACCTTGTAATCTGCAGGCATAGGCCTAAGCCCTACTGAACAATATGCCCTCACTTACTTCTGCTCCCGATCCATCACAAACAGTTGCCAGTGCTCCTTAGTGCAGTAAGGGAGTAAAATGATTTTGAGCTGTGAAGTATCATAGGGCTGGTCTTTAGGGTTACCGAAAAGTTTTCTCCAACCCTTGTTTCCACCATCCGGTAACTCCAAAAACATGTAGTCCTGGACCGCGATTTCCCATTGCCCTGCCTGGATGTTGGCACTGTTGACTAGTAACTGTAGATGACATAATTCCCCAGTCGTTCACCCAGCCCATCTTGGCGGTCACCTTTCTGATATCTTCTTCACATGGCAACCTTACAGGGGGAGGTTGGAAATTCAAAGAGTCCGTCGACATCGTATAATCCCCAGAAACCACAGCATTGGCAACTGGTGTTTTTAATGAGCCGGACAAATGTATTGTGGTGGCTGGGGTGGGCAAGGCAAGCAGTGATGTTTTGCCAGTGGGTGAGACTGGTGATAGAGTTTCGATGGCTGGGGAGACAGGCGACAAGGTATTACCAGCAGGTGATGGGGATTTGTAGCAGGGTGAGGCAGACGATGTTGTTTCAATGCCTGAGGCGGCAGGTGATGAGGAGTTGCCAGCAGGCGACAAGATGTAGTCGGCTGGCGATAAGGTGTTGTCGGCTGGAGACAAGGTGTTGTCGGCTGGCGACAAGGTGTTGTCGGCTGGTGATGGGGTGTTGTCGGCTGGTGATGGCGTGTTGCCAGCTGGTGATGGGGTGTTGCCAGCTGGCGACAAGGTGTTGTCGGCTGGTGATGGGGTGTTACCGGCTGGTGATGGGGTGTTGCCGGCTGGCAACAAGGTGTTCTCGGCTGGCAACAAGATGTTGTCAGCTGGCGACAAGGTGATGTCGGCTGGTGATAGGGTGTTGCCGGCTGGTGATGGAGTGTTGCTGGCTGGTGATCGGGTGTTGCCGGCTGGTGATGAGGTGTTGCCGGCTGGTGATGGGGTCTTGCCGTCTGGGGACAAGACTTTACCTGCAAGTGCAGTGGATGACAAGGTTTTGGTGGTGTACGACACCGATGATGAGGTTTTACTGGCAACTGACAAGGCTTTTCCAGTATGCGATGAGGTATTGCTAGCAGTATTGGCAGTCGACAAAGATTTGGTAGCACTTGAGACTTTCTTTGTAGTATTCAGCATCCGCTCCTGCAGCATGCTATCCACTTGCTCAAAGTACTCGGGGTTGCTGAGATTCTTCCCAACATTTATAACATCTCCAGGCATCACAAGCTGGTGTGTTTGTAATAACCTTCTTGGTAGTCCATTGCCGCTTAACCGTTGGTCTCGTTGTAGTGACAAAACAACCAAGGTATATGCCATAACATCATGGAAGGCTAGGTGCTGTACGATCTTTACTAGCTGATACAAGGCAGATCTGCTCATTGCCATTGGATTGGAACCAAAATCTGCGCAAAGTCAGTCATGCTCCATAGGAGGATTTTTAACATACATTTTTTAGCAACTTGAGCCCAGTTCTCTCCCCAAACTGCTCTGATTTTCTTGTCTTGCCGCAACTTATCCCTGAGATTTGACCATGCCATCTTTGCTGGACCTCCGATTGCATGTGAATAGTCGGATGATGCCATTATTTGTGCAATCTGGTTATGTTTTTTGAGAAGCTGATCGAACATAAGGTGGATATCTTTGGCAAAGTCCATTAAGCCTTCGCCAGCATGTTCAAACTGCACCATGAACCATTGCAGGACCTCGACAGATTTCGACAGAGGCAAACTAGTCAACTTCTTCACTAGATCCTTACTAGGATAGTTGCCGATGGCTGCAAATAATGCCTCTGGAGTAGCAGGTGTCCGGCTTGTTCGGTTGCAAAGCGTTGACATGATCTATGACTGATAGATTAGCGATCTAGTTGTACTTACTGTTTGATGTACAACAAACCATATGGATATCCATATCATCTGACTTGTTGGAAGCTGTAGTAGCAGAAGCAATAGACTGAGTGCTTGATTTGGGCATTCTGAAAACGGAGATTCTCTACAATCTTAGCATGATTCAACTCACAAGATAACCACACATAGCATAGGAGAATACAAACCAAGTAAGAAAACCACAGGAGTAATTGCTTCTTCGGAAAGAGGTGGTAAAGTCAGATAAGAAATGATAGTTGTGGTGATTGTGACAGATGTGGTGAAGGGTAAGAAGGTGCAGAGGTTGTTACGCGTATGATACGTGTAGGGAGTATAAGGGCTAGTGCTTTGGTTACCCGGATACAAAAGTTCATCTACATACACTAAACCTGTAACTGCAGCACACCTGCCAGCTACCTCCAAGTAGCAACATCAAGAACTCAGGCAACCACTCTAACAAGTGTATGCAGAGAGGAGGAGCAGGCAGGCACTTCGACAAGTGGTCTCCAAGGGACAGTTCAAAAGAAAGAACCAAGCAAGGGAACTGGAAGGGCAAAGGAAAGGCAATCGTCAGCAGCACCAGGGACAGGCAGCCTCAGCCGGAGATGTGAAATGGAAAGGATAAAGAACAGAACAGATAGGTATCAGCCAGACAACTGCCAGAGACAAGAAATGTCAATGAGACAAGTGCAGGACAGGGATGGCCAGACCCTGGAAAGCCAAATACCATAACCTTTCAGTTGCTGGTACCTGTTACATGACAAAACCCATCTACTATCCAGTTGTAACTTCATTTCTTTTTTGCTTCCGATTTACAAAACTTATTTTCACACTAGATTACTTGTAAGATATAATAGGCACATATTTATATCAGAAACTCTTTCTTTGAATTTGTATAGTAGGACTCTGTAACATTACTAGACCAGCTAGGCTCCAGGTGGCGGACAGAACAAGGAGGACAAGGACTAGAACAGCGGTGAGCGGACAGCTTGCGTACACCAATCAGGACAAGGACAATCGCTTCTATAACTCTACTAAACAAGGAAACGGGAAAAACAGATTGTTGCATGAGGAAGAAAGAAAGAAAGAAAGAAAGCAAGAAAGAGTGGGCAATGATTCTGTTATGAAGAATTCCGTCACTTCGCCCTAAAGCAATTCCAGACAACCCACATTCCTTCCTTCCATATTCCAACAAGCGCAACACTATTCTTTGACAGCTGATGCTAACAGGTTCCGTAACAGACTCTCAAGTATCATTTCAGTTCCCTAGGTTCTGCCTCCTGCACATCTTTGGAACTTTTAAATCTACCAACTGCCTACGCATGCTTGTCTGAATCCGCCCCAAGTTTCAACCCAATCTGACGTTCCTTCTTTTTTGTCATTTCTTTCAGCTTTCTCTGCTGCTGTGACACTGGGGTTGTCTCGTAACCGGAGTGTGTATAGAATCAAAGGTAAACAGGCTAATTTCGATAATTCACAACGGAATAATCTTAGATCTTGTGTGTGGGTTCGGTGGGATTTGGTTTGGTAGTGTTGTAGGTGTTGTTCCGTCTGATTTCTCTCGGTGAGGTGAGAAATCCTCTTTCTTTTGTAGAGGAAGAGCCGTCGTGAGATCTGATGACTTCGCGTGAGAAGTGGTGACTCGGGTTTGGATTCCCCCAAGGCGCATAGACCCCGTGGGTGGATCATTGGCCCTGGCCGGGGTGTAGATAAGGGAGATGAGTTCGTCATACAACTGGGTGGGGAACTTTTGCGTCTAGACTTGTACGTGGCTCCCCCCGCAGGGATCAAAGCCAGTCCCCACGAGGACCCAGTTTCTCTGCGTACGTGGTTCTTCCCCAGAAGGAACCCAACGTCTGGTCTCTCCCCGTGAGGAGTCAGACCATATCTGCTAAGACCGCTTCGTTTGCACTCAGACCCCCACCTCGGAGTTCCCTCGTCCGATCCCTGCAAGGTTCGATCTCTCCCCACAAGGTTCGATCTTTCAGCCGTAAGCTAACTCCGGCTCCTTAACTCCCTCCTAGACTCTTGATCCATCATCTGTCACCCGCGAGCCTTCCCACTACTCTGTCGCTAAGTAATCTAGATACTCTATGTACTTCGTTAAATATTCAGGTGTAACACTACCTCCCCTTTCCCTTAGCCTCGTCCCGAGCGCCAATTTTCGTTCTATCTAAGTAGCCCGTCTCTTTCTTGGATCGTGAGATTCTTTCAACGCTGAGTTCCTTGCAGCGTCACGGACTGCAGTCCTCTACCCCTGCAGCCATCCCCGCCACCGGATCAGGGCATCATTCTCTGTAATCCGTCAGAATGGCGGGGCCCTCAGAGTAAGCCGGTGCGTACTCTTACATCGTTGTCTCCTGCCGGGCAGCCGTGTTCATGAGGACGAAAGCACCAGTTTGCTCGGTACGCATTCTGTCGACCTTCGGCTGGGGTACGTGGAGGGAGTGACCAAGCCCGAGCAAGCCGAACGAGCCAATGGTGTGCACGCAGAGGTGTCCGTCGGCCGTCAGGATCCGCCGCCTGTTGGTGGTTTCATCCTCCACTGCAATTACCCCGGCACGGAGTCGTTCGGACGTCTCGGGTTAGGTCGGTCATTCGTGGATGGGAGCATATGACGTTTTTCCGGGCTTGGGACACATGGAACAAGTGACCTTCTCGACTCAGGGTTCGTGCCCGGGTGCGCTTCCACCCCTCGTAGGTGTACATACAGAGGTGTGCCGTACCAAACGCCTATGGCTCCCACCCGATCGAGTCCGACGTATCCTTCTGCCGCATTGTCGTGCCCGAGAAGCAGGTCTTTCTTCGTTCGTATGTGGGATGAAGTCCTCCACCCCTTCATCTCTACTACCGCTCTTGTCTTGATTGGACCCTTTTATGGACATCCCATCTTAGGCGTTGGCAAGTCAGTAGTCCCTCGGTGCGTCCAGATTTCGTTGATGAAACTCCGGGAGTTTCTCCAGACCACCTACCGAAAAGTTGTCGAATGGTTCTTCCGTCCAGTCTTTTCGTTCCGGATAATCGAGCCACTTGACGAGGTAGAGGATTCTTTTGTTGTTTCCCCAGCCGCGTTCGACCGAGGACATTACTTCGTCGACATCGTATTCCTCTGATTGCTCAATGTCGTCAGCTTCTCGCAACACCTTCAATGGGTCCGGAAGTGCTCGGTGTTCGCTGGTTCGGTATGGTTCGAGGAGCGAGACATGGAAGATGTTGTGGATTTTCCATTTCCGAGGTAGCGTGAGTCCGACGGCCAGCGGAGAGTCGATTTTTTCTATCTGAAAGGGATCATGATTTTTGTGGTCCAGTTTTTTCGAGGGCCGTCGCGTTCTGATGTTGCAACCATTGAGCATAACCAAGTCTCCTATTTGATATGCTGGGGGTTCCCTCCGGTCCGGGTTGGTGTAACGGCGCATTCGTTCCTGCGCAGCCTCCAATCCTTTTCGTGATTCTTTGTACACCGACTGCATCCAGTGGCCGTAGACTGTGCTTGCTGGATTTAGCGGTTCTTCTCTATCGTCCGGGGGGTCGATCGTAGCTGGATGTCGTCCGTAGTTGGTATAGAACGGCGACATTCCATTTCCTATCGTGACTGAATTATTGTAAGCGAATTCAGCCATTGGTAGGAGGGCTACCCAATTGTTCTGCTCTCGGGTGACGAATGCGCGGAGGTATGCTTCAATTGTCTGGTTGAGACGTTCTGTCTGTCCGTCCATTTGTGGGTGGAAGGCTGTTGACATTCGGGGTCGAATTTTCAATAGACCTAGGAATTCCTTCCAGACGTCCGATGTGAACCGGGAGTCTCGATCGGACACAATGTCCATTGGCATTCCGTGGTGCCTCCAGATTTCCCTTGCCAAGATTTTGGCCAGGTCGGCTGCTGTCTTTTCTTTGAGCGGGAGGAAGTGCGCCATCTTGGTGAATCGGTCGATAATTACCCAAAGCTGGTCGCATCCTTCTGACAGCGGTAGTTCTGTGATGAAGTCCATTGCGATGGATTGCCAGGGCGCATATGGCAATTCTAGTGGCGAGGACAACCCGTAGGGAGCGTGGTGTGACGTCTTATTCTTCTGGCATTCCGGGCAGCTTCTGACGAAATCGATGATTAGTTCGTTCATTTTCGGCCACCAGAAGTTCCGTCGAATTAGCTCGGTGGTTTTATCCTGTCCCATGTGTCCTGCCATCTTCGTGTCGTGCTCGGATTTCAATATTTCTTGGATTGTGTTGTCCCCTGTGACCCACAATCTTCCTTTCCTATACAGGAGGTCATCCTGTATCTCCAGTGTTCCTTCTTCCTTGCCCTTTCGGACTTTCGACCCTGGGTTCCCCAGGATCGCTTCCTTTTCTGATTTCCATGCTTGTTGATATACCGGATCTTTTCGCGCCGCCTCTCGGATTTTCTTTGCGAATTCTTCATTCCATTTTTTTGTGGGTAGTGACGCTAGGCGTGTCGAGGATACCAGGAATGATTGAGAGAGCTGTTTCTCGAAATGGTTTTTTCCCAAAATCGTCATGATTGGCTGGTTTTCCACCCCCCCGATTTCGGGGCGGTACTCCGAACGCCTGGACAGCGCATCTGGTTTCCCATTTTGGGTGCCTGGTCGGTAGTGGATTTTGAAGTCGATACCGGCCAGCTCCTGTGCCCATCGCGCTTGCCGTCGATTTAGCACTTTGGTTGTAGTGAAGTATTCCAAGTTCTGGTGATCCGAAAAGACTTGAACTGGGTGCACCGCTCCTTTGCAGTATCATCTCCAGTGTTTGAACGCATCCACCACAGCCAGTAGTTCTTTGTTGTGGATCTCGTAGTTGATTTCCGACGGCTGGAACTTTCTGGAGTGGAAGGCTACCGGATGAAGGCGATTCTCCCCATCTCGTTGCGACAGGACTGGTCCGATGGCGAAATCCGATGCGTCGGTTTCGATGATAACCGGTTTTGTTGCGTTGAAGTGTGCCAGGATTGGGGCCATGGTGAAACGGATTTTTAGTTCTTTGAACGCTTTTCCCGCTTCCTCCGTCCATGCCCATTTCGTTCCTGTTTCGTTTTTCGTGAGTTCGGTCAAGGGCCGGGCTACCTTAGAATAGTCTTTGATGAACCGTCGGTAGAAGTTGGCGAACTCTAGGAACGACTGGACTTCCGTTAGGGAGTTTGGTGTTTTCCAGCTGAGCACTGCCTCCACTTTGGTCGTCGACATTTTGATTCTTTCTCTTCCTATTATATACCCTAGAAACTCTACCTCCTCAGTCTTCCATACGCATTTTTCGGGTGCCACTGCTAATCCATTTTGTTGCAACCTTGTAAGCACTTCCTTGACTAGTTTATCATGTTCTTCTTCCATTTTTGCATAGATTAGGATGTCGTCCATGTAGGCCAATACTCCCACATCTAGTATGTCTGACAGGACGTGGTTCATCATATCCTGGAAGGTTGATGGGGCGTTGGTGAGACCGAAAGGCATTACCTGGAATTCGTATAGTCCGTATCGAGTCCTGAAGGCGGTTTTCCATTTGTCGCCTTCTCGGATTCTAATGAGGTTGAATCCGTTCTTCAGATCCAATTTGGTGAACCATTTTGCCCCTTGTACTCGATCTTGTAGTTCTTGCATCAAGGGAAGCGGATATCGGTTCGGGATGGTAATTGCGTTTAATCCCCGGTAGTCCACGCATAGTCGTAGTCCCCTTCCACTAGCTTTAGGAACGAAGAGGATTGGTGACCCGGCTGGCAAGGTAGACCTTCCTATTTTCCCGGACTTTTCCATTTCTTTTAGCCATTCTCGGAGGGTTTGGAGTTCAATCTCGGAGAGGGGGTAAATGGGTCCCCATGGGGCCGTCGTTTCTTCTTTTAGGTCGATTTTGCAATCGTACGCTCGGTGCTCTGGTAGTGCGTCCGCCACTTCCTTTCCCATGATCCCCAGGAATTGTCGGAATTCCCAGGGAACCTTATCCAGTGGGTCGTCCGAGGCCGCTGCTACGTGTCCCAGGAGTCGCGCCATTGGGTCAACGGCCACCGTTTCGTGCCAAGTTAATGAGAATTCAGCCGTTTTGTGCCGTGTGCATTTTTCCAAACAGCTGCTACTGTTGAACCGTATTTCCTCCGTAGTCCACGTTCCCTGGGGCGGGTGTTTCATGATCCATTCAAATGGGAGGAACACATCGATTTCTGGGTCCATGGGTGTTACTTCGAATTTCTCCAGTGAATAATGTTTTCGGTGCTGCAAACGTATTGGCTTGGTTTGGAACTGGCCGGCTCCTTTTACTACTTCCCCGGTGTAGTTTTCAATACTCCGCGTCTGGGCGTGGCATTCGCATTCGATGTTCCACCTATCGATGGTTCGTTGGTTGATCAGGGCCACCGAGCACCCCGTGTCCAGTAGGACCTTGATCCGTCTTTCCTGATCTTCTTGATGCAAGACCATGTCGATTATCGGTCGTGTACGACTTAGGATCTTCTTCGCTTTACGGGTTTGTGCTTCGTTGGTTTCCGTATTTTTCCGTTTCTGCGAGAGTCCGCATACAACTGTATAAGCCTTGGGTCGTGGTTGTCCCTGGCTCTTCAAAAATCCGACTCCGAGTCTTCCCATGGGAGGAAGCTGGCTTCCGTGTCCATGGTTTCTACCGCCGCTATCTTTTGGTTTTTGGCGGTGGGTTCCGGGGTCGGATCGTCATCTTCCCTTGGTCTCTTGGGAAGGGATGCTGGGGCGAGGTTTTCTCCTACTGCCGCAGCTTTCCAGGGGGCTGCTGGTAGCGTCGTTCCTTGTATTGTCTGGAACGAGAAACATTCGAAGGTTTTATGGCCGGTCCTTCCACATCTCCAACAGCCGTCCTGGTTCCTTTTATGGGCGTCTATTTCCTGCTGAGGTACTCCTTTCAGGGCTGCCGCCGTATTTTCCCATTTTGTCGATAGTCCTCCGTCCCTTCTTGCTTCCTGTCTGTCTTCCCTGCGCGTTGGTCGAGGGTCCTTTTTCAGGTCGTCCCTTCGCTTTTCTTCGGCTTGGGTCGTGCTCCCCGCAGGTTTTCCCTGCTCCCTTGCCTGCTTCAGAGCTTTCTTCTTTTCCACCTGCTGCGCCGCTTGGTAGGTGGCTTCTAGGAATCCTTCATCGTCGGCGAATTCCCCCATTTAATACGCGAACTGCATATCTAGCACCACGTCTGTCATTGCTAGGTCAATTTTCTCCTGCAGACTTTCGCCAGTGGCTCGCGCGTAATTATTAAGGGCTCGGAATTCCGTCATGTAGGCCCTTATGTCTCCTGTGTACTTGAGCTGGCTTAGCTTTAGCTGGGCGTTGGCTGCCTCCCTGGGGTCGTGGTATTCCGTTCGGATATCCGCGGCGTAATTGACCCAGCAGTCGTTTTCTCCCAGTGTGTCGTAGCGGTGTAGGTCTCAGGCTTTGGCCGTTCCGGTCAATAGTGTGCCTACCCAGGCTATCTTCTGCTGGTCACTAGTGTCCGGGTAGAAGCTTAGGTACTTGGTGACCGACTTCCACCAGGTGTTGAACGGGGTGGAGGGCTTTCCGTCGAAGGTCTCGGGATTCGTCATTTTAAGACGCGACGTTCGTACTGAGGCCGGCGCGGGGTTAGGCTGGGTGGCCCGTGCTATACCCTCTGCTACCGCGCTGGCCACGGTCTGGGCGAGTTCTTCCGTAGTCAAGGTTCGTCGCGTCGGAGGAGGCGTTGGTGAATTTCGTCATGACCTTGGAGGCGGCGATGGAGGCGATGGAGGCGGCAGGGGCCGATTTGGCGGTTGCGGGGGTTCTCTTCTTCCTTCAACCATTGGAGGCTTCGGTGGTGACGGGGACAGCGCTGGACGGCGAGTTCTCCGTTCCGGCCTGGGTGGCACCGCCGGTCGCTGGATCCTTGTGAATTGATCGTCCGTGGGTACTGCGCGGAGTTGTTGCAGGGCACTGGCAAAGCTGGACGTGGATGGTGGGGCCGGACTGCGCCATTCTCTTGGTTCTGGCGTGGTGCGAACTGATGTCTGAGCCAGAGGAAGTGGAGTCTCGGGGACTCGGATTTGAGCGGCCAATTGCTTTAGCGTTGCTGCCTGGTGCTGCGTCTCCTGTCGGGCTTCTAGTAGTTGCCGCTCTAGGTATTCCACTCGTTTCTGATGTTCTTCAGCACACAACTCTACATTACCTTGGAAATTAGCCAAATGTTGGCTTCGCGCTATGTTGGCTTCCGCGAGGAACGAGATGGAGTCATTTAGTCGGACCAACTGGGTGGCTTGGCTGGCCGGTTTTTGCGTGTCTTCCTGGATTTGTTCGATAATGGCCCCCCAGACATTTTGCGCAAAGGCCTGGTATGCCATGGCAGCGCTTGCCAACTCGCTTCTTATCCAATCTCCTGTGATTGTTTCATTAGCGCGGAGTCTGTCATATACATACCTGGTGCCTTCTGACAGGTCATGATACGCCTGCTCGATGTGCTTGATTCTTTGATCTGTTCGATCGACCATGTTGCCGCAGAGGCGGACTAGCTGCGCCAAATCCCCTTCTGCCTGTTTTTGTTGTTTGACTAAGGCGTGGAGCCATGTTGCCGGGTTTGAGATTTCGAGGGTTTCTTCCGCAGGGGCCGTTCCGTCCGTGATCTGTAGTACGTCAGGAGGAGCTTCCAAGCGGAGCATGTTGAAATTGGTAGACGTCATTCCGCGGGTTTGGTATAGGTCCAGGAAGTGTCCCGTGTAAATGGTTTCTTCATCTTGAAACTCGTAGTCGCAGATTTCTCTGAATTCGAGTCCGTTGAGATCGGCGCTTTGTCGAAGCTGGGTGCAAGTGGACCAATATTGGGTATACCAGTGCCAAGGCGTAATGTCGTCGAGTTCGACAGGGGCTGGTCCATCGGGGTACTGGTCCCACGCGTTTTCTTCTCTTGTGGTGGTCGCTATTTCCTCGTCGATTGAGCCGCAGGTATAGTCAAATTGGTAGCTTGACTGGGGTTCGAGAATCGTGGCTAAGTCGAGCAGGAAGAAGTGCTCTTGTTCGAATGAGGGCATGAAAGTAGGGTGTTTTTGAGATCAAGATTATAGTGTGACACTGGGGTTGTCTCATAACCGGAGTGCATATAGAATCAAAGGTAAACAGGCTACTTTCGATAATTCACAACGGAATAATCTTAGATCTTGTGTGTGGGTTCGGTGGGATTTGGTTCGGTAGTGTTGTAGGTGTTGTTCCGTCTGATTTCTCTCGGTGAGGTGAGAAATCCTCTTTCTTTTGTAGATGAAGAGCCGTCGTGAGATCTGATGACTTCGCGTGAGAAGTGGTGACTCGGGTTTGGATTCCCCCGAGGCGCATAGACCCCGTGGGTGGATCATTGGCCCTGGCCGGGGTGTAGATAAGGGAGATGAGTTCGTCATGCAACTGGGTGGGGAACTTTTGTGTCTAGACTCGTACGTGGCTCCCCCTGCAGGGATCCAAGCCAGTCCCCGCGAGGACCCAGTTTCTCTGCGTACGTGGTTCTTCCCCGCAAGGAACCCAATGTCTGGTCTCTCCCCGCGAGGAGTCAGACCATATCTGCTAAGACCGCTTCGTTTGCACTCAGACCCCCACCTCGGAGTTCCCTCGTCCGATCCCCGCAAGGTTCGATCTCTCTCCGCAAGGTTCGATCTTTCGGCCGTAAGCTAACTCCGGCTCCTTAACTCCCTCCTAGACTCTTGATCCATCATCTGTCACCCGCGAGCCTTCCCACTACTCTGTCGCTAAGTAATCTAGATACTCTATGTACTTCGTTAAATATTCAGGTGTAACAGCTGCTTTCTCTGCTTGTCCACTACTAACCTGGTTTTCGCCTTTCGCTTCTGCTTTCTGGACCTACCCTCATGTCCATTCTCTTTTCTTTATCTTGTAGGAACTTACTGGAGGCTTCTTCTTTTTTTGCCAACCACTGAAAGTCGGCTTCGTGAGTGAAGTAATCAACCGAATGGCAGACTCCACCAGTAATTGGAGTTAGGCTATGGGTGATTAGCGATCCAGGAAAGCTAAAACCCCAGCCTACTGGAATCTCAACAATCATCTTGAGTTCCCACAGGATTAGTTCTCCTCCTGAGAACCCTTCTCCATAAGGAATAACCGTATTGAGCACATTGTGTGAGTCCTTGGCATCCTTATGATGTTTACTCTCACCACCCACCATGTTCCGATTGACGCAAACTCCATGGTATCCAGCGAACAAAGACTTCATCGCTTCTCCAGTTGCAGTCGAAAGACCTAGATGCTTCTCGAATCCTGGATTATGACATTTTACCCATTGTTCGGGAAAAAGCAGTCGAACATAGTTGTCAATCCATTAGGTAAGGGATTCGTTGGTTGAGATCCAATGGGAAGAGGACAGCAGTTGGTCAGTGTACTCTTTCGAATACTGCAGCTCCATATCCTTGTGATAGGCAGTCCACAACGAATAATGCCTTTGATCTTGGTGGGCCCATTCTACTCCTTCCGCGACTAATCGTATGGGGTCCTGCATGGAGATCGTAGGAACGGGGTTCCTAGTTGGCGAGGGGGAATGGGGGCGCCGGAAGGGAGGTCAGGGTGGTTCAGACGGTGGGCCCGAGGGTGGTCCGGAGGATGATTCTGGTGGCGTTGAGGGGGGAGCTCCTCCCTGATTCGCTACGGGTTTGGGCCCCAGTAGCCTCGGGGATACTGGGCATCTGAGTTGGTCCAGCCGCTACCTCATCTCCGGTGTTGTTGGAACTGCCTGAGGTCGGTGTTGTCAGAACATCGGGTCCCGGTTTAGGCCTAGTGGACTTCCCAGAGCCGGTTGCGAGTGGGCTGATGGAGCACTGGTACTGGTTGGTCGAGCGGGACTTCTCCATGTGGGGGGTCCTGATGGCACTGGGCAGACTGGTGACGTGGGTAGCGGGACTCTGGTCACGATGCGTTGGATTTCCGCTCTTGCCTCCTGGAGTTGAGCTTCCAGGGTGGATACTCAGTGTTGGCGTGCGGTTGCCCATAGTTCCACGTTTCCCTGGAAGTTGGCCAGGTGTTGGTTTCGGGCCGTATTGGCTTCCGTCAAGAAAGACAGAGCATCGTTCACCCTGGCCAGCTGAGTGGCTTGACATATCTGCCGCTCATTGGCCTCATTGGTACGCTCGATGATGGCTTTCCAGACGATTCTGGCGAGAGATTTGTACATGTTTGCTGCATTCGATAGCTCGCTGCGTATCCATTCTGCCGCTATTTTCTCGTTACCGTTGACTCGGTCATATATGTACCTAGTGCCTACCGCAAGTGTTTGAAAGGCTTGTTCGATTTCCCTGGTCCGTTGGTCGGTTCTGTCGTAGGCATCACCGCACAGCTCGGTAAGCTGCTGCAAGTCACTCTCGGCCTGCTGTTGCTGGCGCACCAGGGTTCTAACCCAGACTGCGGGGTTGGCTATTTCCACTGCCTGTTCTGGTCTTGGTGTTCCGTCAGTAATTTGGAGCAGATCGCGGGGTGCCTCGAGCCGGAGCATGTTGAAGTCCAAAGTGGTTGTCATTGCTTAATAGAGGTCGCGGAAGTGTCCTGTGTAGATTGTCTCGTTGTAGTCGCCGAAGGTGTAGTCGCAGATTTCACGGAATTCGTATCCGTCGAGGTCGGCCGCTAGTTGCAGTGATGTGCTGTTGGACCAGTATTGAGTATACCAGTTTTCGGGGATGCAATTGATTTGCACGGTTTCTGGGATTGGTCCGTCAAAGAATTCTTCCCAAGGCACGTATTCTGAAATTTCGCAGTCGATTGAGATGATCGTGTAGTCGAACGAGTATTGGCAAGTCGGTTCGAATATGCCTGAGAGTTCGAGGAGGTATTCGTGATCTTGTTCGAAGGAGGGCATGTGTTGGTCTCCTTTTGTGAAAGTAGGGTGATTTTGGATCAAAGATTATAGTGTGACACTGGGGTTGTATTGTAACCGGAGTGCTTGGGGAATCAAAGGTAATCAGGCTACTTTCGATAATTCACAACGGAATAATCTTAGATCTTGTGTGTGGTTTCGGTGGTGGTGTTGGTGAGAGTGTTCGTCCTGATTTTCCTCGTCGGAGGGGAATCTTTTCCGCTTTTTATCTGAGATCAGCCGCCATGAGAAGTGGTGACTCGGACTTGGATTCGCCTGAGGTGCATGGACCCTGTGGACAACTCATTGGTCATGGCAGGGTGTGGATAAGGGGAGATGAGGTTTCATGCAGGTGAGCGGGGTGCTTGCAGCTTGGACTCTTTTCTCGTGCACCGCCAGCGGGTGACGTGGCTTTCATCTTTCGCCGAATCAGCCAAAGTCCGGCAGCACCGCTCCTTTGCTAATCTTCCCCTCATCTCCGGAGTTATGTGTCTTACGTCCGTTATGGCCGTAAGCTCAACTCCGGACCTTATCTCCCTCCTAGACTCTCCGAGTGCGCTCCGTACGCATGTTCTCTGGCTAGCTATGTACTCGAGATGTTTCAAGTGTAACATGCCGTACCAATCGCAGTGAACTGAAAATAATGTATCTGTAACTCAATGAGTTATAATCTGATCTTCTCCAAACAACTGACAGATAGTCTGGCTCCCCTCATATACCTGCCGGACCTGTTCCGCCTCACGCGTACTGCACGACCGTTCGGGAGTTATATTTGGTACAGAAAAAGTAGCTCTTTTTGCTGGTAACCAGTAACTAGTAACTTTCTATATAGGGCTTGTAGAGGATAACCTTAATGCCTCCTAGGGATGTGGCTGAACCTTCTCCTAAGGCTCGCACTTATCCCGTTGCCTGTTGGTAACCTTCCGTTACCCCTTTGGCTGTTGTCAGGTTGGTTCTCTCTTACTGAGCACTCGCGCCAGCCCGTAACTTCCACTCATGAAATATCACTCGCCCTAAATCCTCAGATTGAGCCTCTGTAGTTGCTAGTCAATATAACTTTATGCCTTTGGGGTGTGGCCAGCATGCTGGGTGTAACACTGGCACACCGAAAGGCTAAATTGGAAGCTGGAGAACAAGTACCATGGGTCCTACCGAGTCATCCGGGCAATCGAGACCTATGTCTACAAGCTGAACATCCAAAATATCATCCCGAAGAATTGCACCTTCATGGTTTCCTTACTACACACTGCCATCAACAAACTGATCCCAGTATAAGTCATCCTGCTGCCGCTTGTGGTCATTGTTGAAGGCGAAGTGGAGTGGAAATTGGAAGAAGTTGTGGACAGCCAAAGAATTTGGGGTCGACTGTAGTACCTCATGAAAAAGAGGGGATTTGTAACACTGTCAGAGAATATAGATAGATTATTGGTTACTTAGTTGTTCGTACAAGACTATGGAACCTATATATACACATGAGATCCGTTATCCCATGGGGCCTAGTTCCCCAGTCGGGATATCCTTCATCCGTCGGGGCATCTCATCCTCTGTCGGTGCCTCTCATCCCCATCGGCACCACCTTCCTCCACCGTACAGAATCCGGACGTCCAAATCTGACACTTCCCCTCGTACAGAAGATACAAAGAAGAGAAGGACAGAACGAGATGATGGGTATGTCGTACAGCAACAGCAGCAGAGAAAAGACAGTGAAACCCAATATCCTCGGAGGCCTCGTTAAAACTCGTAACCGTGTAAAAAACCTCATGGGAAAACCACGGACATAGGAGAAAGAGTGCACCCTCCAAAGGAAAAGAAAAAAGGAAAGTGAAAGAAACCTTATCGCGAAAGTGAAAGAACCTTATTTGAACCGCTTGAGTCGCTTTCCACCCCCCGCATCATCAGAGGCTTCCCCTGAGTCCCGGCATACAAGTCCTAGTCCGTGCGCCTGCTTCCAGTGTGTCTCCCAAGGAAGATTCTTTGTCATGATATCAGCAAGCATATCGGAAGTTGGTAGGTATGTTGTCTTAATAGCCTTTCTTTCGCAGGCATCGTGGATGAAATGAAAACAGACGCTGATATGCTTGGTGCGCTCATGAAACTTCGGGTTCTGTGCCAGTTGAATAGCACCCTGGTTGTCAATGAAGATTTCCCAGGGCTCGGTAGCCTGGAAGTCGTCATGGTCGGAGTATAGGCAGTGTGGGCAGTGGTCGGCGTGCTTGTAGAGAGTCTGACCGTACAGGACTCGGGTGTATAAGGATCGTATCCAGATGGCTTCCTTTGCGGCATCGGATGCGCCGATGTACTCAGCTTCCACTGTGGAGAAGGCGACTAGAGGCTGCTTCCGAGCGCGCCATGAGATGGCACCCCCGGCTAGCATGGAGACATAGCCAGATGTCGACTTTCGATCATCAGGATCGCCTGCAAAGTCTGAGTCGGTGTAGCGGATGGGCATGTCCGAGTTTTGGGCATCGTACTGGATACCGAGATTTGCTGTGTTGCGCAGATATCGTAGTGTATAGGTGGCAGCAGCTAGATGCTCGGTAGCGGGCGTGTCGTTGAACTTGCTTAGCATGGAGAAGGTGAATGTGAGATCCGGTTGTGTACATAGCATGAGCTACATCAGGCTTCCGACTATTGACTGATATCGTCGTTTGCCATCCGAATCGAGTAAGGAGTGTACAGTCGTACTAGGACGATGAGCGTTGAGCGTTGTACAGGGGCAACGAGCATTGAACATTGTAGTGGGGCAACGATTATCGAGCGAGGATGTTTCCGAGTCTGAGTCTGGATCCAGTCTCCGGAGCTTGCTTCCCATAGGCTGAGGGGTCCTGTGGCCATTGCATTGTGAGAATCCATAGGTTGCTAGCAGCTTCTGGACAGCTCGCTGTTGGCGGATGTGCAGTATCCGTCTCGATCGGTCACGTTCAATCTCAATACCGAGGAAACATCAAACTGGACCGAGGTCTGTCATCTTGTACTTGGCGTGGAGGAGGTTCTTGAGTTTGGTGACTCGATCGGCTGACGGGGAGAAGAGTAGCATATCATCGACATAGAGTAATAAAATGATTGGAGCATCAGCTGACTTCTTGGATTTCCAGATGGCTAGCGGGGAATCGGTTCGATCTGCTAAGGCAATAGTTGCCGAGAGATAGACGTTTGGATCGTACTCTCATCGTTTGAGACCGAGAGATCTGAGGAACTGGTCAATGTGCTCATACCAGAGACGGGGGGCCTGCTTTAATCCGTAAAGCGACTTTCTCAACTTGCAGACGCGAGGTTCACCAGACTCGATACCCTCCGGCTGTGCCATGTAAACATCACAATCAACTTTGGGGTTCAGGAAGGCGATGACAACATCCATTTGATCGATTTCCCAGTCGTCGGTGGCTACGAGGGCGAGCATCATACACAAGCTTTGTAACTTAGGTACTGGGGTGAAAGTCTCATCGTAGTCGATTCCCGCTTGCTGCTCAAAGCCTCGGATGACCAGCCTGGCCTTGTATCGAATTCCTCCACCAGGTAGCTCCTTGGTTCTGAAGACCCACTTGGAGCTGATGGGCGTAACGCCAGCTGGAACGTCTTCCAGCCTAACATAGTCCCAGGTCGAGTTCTCAGCTAAAGACTGGAGTTCCTCGCCAACAGCATCGGACCATTTCTGGCCGAGCCGCGGGTGCGCGATGGCATCCCTGTAGAACACCGGATCTGCAGAATCCATTGGTTCCTCTTCCACTCTGATCCGGTGGGCGACTGCACGAGGTCTTTTTCGAAGGTTGTATCTTTTCACAGCAAGGTCGAGTCCACGACTGGTTTGTTCTCCGAGGTCGAGTCTACGACTGATTTGGCTGCTCATCGAGTCCGAGTGTGCTTGGGTGGCCAAGGTCGAGTCCACGACCAATTGGCGCTTCGAGGTCAAGTCCACAGCTGATTGGCACTCCGAGAGTGAGTCCACGACTGATTGGTGCTCCGAGGTCGAGTCCACAGCCAATTGGTGTTCTGGGATGCAGTCCTCGACCAATTGGCATTCGGTGGTGACAGGCTCAGATTCTGCAAAGGTGACGTTTGATGCCTGGATTACCTGCCTCCGGCGAGGATCCCAGAAGCGCCAGATAGTGGTGTTGTCATGAACATAGCCAAGCATCAGCATAGGGTCAGCGCGTGAACTGAACTTACTGCGGAGAGCCACTGGGAGTGTTTTGTATGCTCTGCATCCAAAACGGCGCAGGTGGCCTATTTCAGGCTTCTTTCCAAAGAGCTTCTCGTATGGTGTCATCCCATTGTTGGCTGAGGTCGGACTGCGGGCATGTAGTTAGTTGGCCGTGGAGATGGCTTCTGCCCACATACTTGCTGGGAGACTACTGTCGAGTAGCATTGCACGAGCCTTTGCATTGTGAGTTTGAATCATCCTTTCGGATACGCCATTCTTGTGCTGCGTATAGGGTGGTGGTGGCTCGAATGCGATACCGTACTCTTTGAGGATTGATCGAAAAACTTCATTGTCGTACTCTCCTTTCCCGTTGTCACACCGAAACCTGGTAATCCGGTGATGCAGCTGCAATTCGACCAAAGTTTTGAAGTCTCTAAAGACTTTCCATACTTCAGACGATGCTTTGGAACGGAGAAAACACACCCAGCTGTAACGGCTAAAGTCATTGATGTACAGTATGTAGTACCGGCGTCCTGACTGTGATACCCTACCGATTGGCCCGTACATATCGGAGTGAATCAGTTCCAATCGCTTACTCGCTCTGCAAGCTGGAATCTTCCTTTGAAACTTTTCCTTGGCTTTGGCCTTGATGCAAATGTCACACGTAACTGGGTTGGTGAATTCCTTCTCGGTGTACAACTGTTTTGGCAGCAGTTTCCGGATATCAGTGAAGTTGATATGTGCAAGGCGTCGATGCCAGGTTTGGATATCTTCTCGGATCGTAGGGGGTACGGATGCGCTGGACGCTGAGTTTGAATCTGCCAACCGAATCGCTGAGTCCGAATCTTCCGACCCAGACCCCGTGTCTGAATCTAATAACGGGGATGCCGACTCGTTCGAATCTGTCAAATCTGATCGACATGTTCAGTCTGCATTTGCCAGGTGCGCCTGTACTCTGATAACACCTCCAAGCAGAATACAGGACAGTGATCCAGTGGGGCATCTTCCAAGGGCTTGTTCGGTAAGGGTATCTGACAAGATATAGGCAGTGGTGGCTCGGGAGCGGAAGATAACATCATAGCCATCTTTATTTAGCTGTGGCACGGAGAGTAGGGAGGCTCCGAAGTCAGGGACGTATAATGCATTCACCCTTAGGAGAATCCCACTGTGGAGTTTGAGGTGGATGCTGCCAACAGCAGTGGCTAAGCTGACCGAATCAGCAGTATCGATGGATAGGGGCTTCTTGAGGGTACGATAACATTGAAAGTCTATCAGGTTCGGTGAGATATGGTGTGTAGCGCCTGATTCTACTATGCATTCATCAGTTGTAGGTGGGTTTGGATTTCCAGACCTTCTGCCCCTTGCCGTGAGGCCCTGAACAATGGTACCACCTGCATTTGTATAGCGACCAGATGCAGAGTTTCCATGTCTTTCTTCTCTTCCCTTTTTCAGCTCGACAGCTGCTGCCTTGATACGGCAATCGACCGCCTTGTGTCCTTTCTTCGTGCAATAGTAGCATACGAGGTCCGAGATGTCCAAGGTGTCCAGTTTTCGACTGTAGGGCTTGCGTCCCCCCTTACCTTTTCCTTTGGTATACTTTCCTTGATACTTACCACCTTTGGCATGGACGGTCATGGCTTGCCCGGAGGTGCCCGCCAGATTTGGATTTGAGCCACTGGTGTCGTGAAGGGCTCGTGCCGTTTCGTGTTCCATTAGGACCGTACTGATGGAGTTTAGGGTTTGCTCCTCGATGTGTCTATTCTTCAGGATGTCCACGATGTTGGCAAATTGATCGGGAAGTGTTGCAAGGATACGCATGATCAAGCTTCTTTCAGTAACTTCATCGGGAGTCCCGTCCAGCTCCTGGCAAATGTCCAAAAGTGAGGAGATGTAGTCTGATACCGAGGTATCTGGCTTCATGATGGCAGAGTGGAGACGGGCAAGGGTCGCGATGCGTGCAGACTGTGATGCTGCAATATCATACCGTTGTCCGAGAGCTTCCCAGGCTTCATGGGGATCGCGGTGACCGAGGCGGTTGAGGAAGGTACGAATACTGGGCTCGGACGATGACCAGATCATGCCGAATGCTCAGTTCGATCGCTTTCAGAAATCTCGAACTTGTGCTTTCGCGTTGGCTGCTGGTGCAGGCTCCATTCCCAGGACAATCTCTAGGGAGTCGTCCATGGCTAGGAGGTTCATAATGTGGTTCTTCCAGGAGTAGTAGTCTCTGGAGCTGAGGAAGGGCACCGAGCCATGCTTGCAGGTGTACATGGAGGAGTCGGTCATAATGTCGATAACACGGTACCGTAATGAGGCTTAAAGATTTGGGACCGGGATATGGGAGGCTAAGGCGGTTTTGGGTGACGATCGGTCGGATACGAGGGTGCGAATATCGATAGGTTTAAGGATTGAGAACGTCAACCCGGGCTCATAACCTGTCAGAGAATATAGATAGATTATTGGTTACTTAGTTGTTCATACAAGACTAGGGAACCTATATATACAGATGAGATCCGTTATCCCACGGGGCCTAGTTCCCCCGTCGGGATATCCTTCATCCGTCGGCGCATCTCATCCTCCGTCGGTGCCTCTCATCCCCGTCAGCACCACCTTCCTCCGCCGTACAGAATCCGGACGTCCAAATCTGACAAACACCATCATGGGATCCCAAGGAGAGCCTGGCCAAAGTATAGGCCGTCGATGACTACCACAAGCACTACCTCCAACTACCCACACTGGCTCAGCTTGTGCTCGTAGGAACTTGAGCATAAATGGGCGCTACAGTCATAGCATCGGACCACTGGCTGACATGTCATGGAAGTGGGGGAATGCAGCACTCAAAGTGCTGGAATACAGTGCTATAGGGTGCTGGAATGAGGAAACAAGAGGTGTGGAGATAAGAGAATGGAAGTGCCAAAATAAGGGAGTAGGAGTTTGCTTGTATTAATGTTTGTTCGAGGGTATTACACATACGGGCACTGGCTGAGTTCCTCAATATAACAATTCCTGCCACCCACAATAGATTTGTACCCAACAACTTATTTACACAGTCGTCATGTCCTTATCGTTTGTCCTTATTCTCTGTCCTTATTCCATATCCTTATTCATATCCTTGTACATGTCCTTATCTTCTCTCCTTTATTCTGGCCCCACGTATCCGTTCCGCTTGACCACCATGCCTGCCCACTTGACCACCGCGCACCACTATCTGAAGCCTTGACCGTACCACTCCATGACAATAAATACGCTTCTCAGTTTCCCTCCTAGTATATCAGGAAAAATATAGTAGTAATACAGTATAAATCCAATGAAAATGGGAGTTTTTAGGCTCCCAATGTGATTATAACATGCTTTTAGTGTAAAACAACAGTTTTTTATCCCCACTTCAACTATACATTATGAATCAACTAAAAACCAAAAAATAACTATAAAAATGACAATAACATGAAATATCACTCGTGACGCATCATAAAATATCACTCTGTTTCAGTACATCATGGTTTTTCACTCGGATTTGGCATCATACATTATCACCATTCATCTGAATTTGGAATTATCATTTATACCTACATTCGATCGGATCACATAGCCGGTAGGAAAGCTGTCTAGAAGCAGGAGAAATGTGGTATACAAAGAGCCATTCAATGACAATAGCAGTGCACAAACCGTTGGGATAGATGTTGACAAGTATTACAGCACGCTATCCGTTGTCATACCCGTCAATCAGAGGAAGTGATGAGCGATCCGACATGCTATTTGATGACAATTGCGGCGCACAAACCGTTGGGATTGCAGTCAACGAGTGGAAGTGATGAGCGATCCGCCGCACTATTCAATGAGCATTGCGGTGTGCAAACTGTTGATACCTGCCAATGAGAGTAAGCGATAAGTGATTCGATACGCTCTTTGACGACAATTGCAGTAAGTAAGCCATTGCGATAGTCATCGACAAGTGGAAGCGATGAGCATTCTAACTTGCTATTCAACGAGCATTGCAGCGAGCAAACCGGTGTGATACCCGTCGATGAGCGATCCAAGATGCCATTCGACAATTGCGGTACGTAAACCGTTGGGATAGCTGTCAACATACGGAAGCGGTGAGTGATCCGATGTGCTATTCGACAAGCATTGTGGCATGCAAACCGTTGGGATAGCCGTCGGCAATTATTGAGGTGTGCAAGCAGACAGGATTGTGGTTAACAAGCGGAAGCTATGAGCTATCCGATGCGCTATTCGAATAGAATTGTGGCACGCAAACCGTAGGGATAGCCATCGGCAAGCAGAAGCGATGCACCATCTGACGCACTATTCGTCGAGCATTGCGGTGCGTAAACCGATGGGATCCCCTTTGACGAGTGGAAGCGATCAGCGATCTGATATGCTATTCGACGAGCGTTGCGGCGTGGAAACCATTGGGATAGCCACCGACAAGTATTGTGGCACGTAAACCAACAGGATAGCCCTCGATGAGTGGAAGGAATGAGCCATCCGACACGCTATTTGAAGCGTATTGCGGCATGTAAACCATTAGGATAGCCAGTGACTAGCGGAAGCAATACGCTGTCGGACGGGCTATTTGATCAGCATTGCGGCGTGTAAACTGTTGGGACAGCCGTTGACAAGTATTGCGGCGTGCAAACCGACAGGATAGCTGTTGACAAGCAGAAGCGATACACCATCCGACGCACTATTCGACGAGCATTGTAGTGCATAATCCGATGGAATAGACGTGGACTAGCAGAAGTGATCAGCGATCCAATGCCCTATTCGATGAGTGTTGCGGCACACAAACCGTTGGGATAGCCGTTGACAAGTATTGTGGCGTGAAATCCATTGGGATAGCCTTCCACAAGTATTTCAGCGCACCAACCGATGGGATGGCCGTCAACAAGAGGAATGGATGAGCCATCCGATGTGCTATTCGACAAGCATTGCAGCACATAAACCGATGCGATAGCAGTCATCAAGCGGAAGCGATGAGCGATCCGACATGCTATTCAACGAGCGTTGAGGCGCTCAAAACGTTCGGATAGCCGTCGACAAGTATTGCGGTGCCCAAACCGTTTTGGGATAGCCGTCGACAACTATTGTAGCACGCAAACCGACAGGATTGCCGTCAATGAGCACAAGTATTGAACCATCCGATGCACTATTCGACGTGCGTTCCTACGTGCAAACCATTATGATTGAACATAGTTGTAACATAGTTTACACATGTAAAGTAGTAACTTAGATTACACAAGGCACTCGCATTTTTTCTGACTCTCTTGTGTAACCCAAGCTTTAGTCATCCGTTGGAGTTAAAATATTTGGTTATTGCTGTAACACTCGGGTGTTTCACCAACGGCACAATCGCCCAGGTGGTCACCAACAGTCTATCACCCTTGAGCGGGCAACACTTGTATGATGGCAGCGGAGCGACTGTGTAGTCCCGAAGGATTCG
>Ga0307516_10000709_pt1 | contig 45280 bp, 32 predicted proteins | sample 19_EM_MG_FD_203310 | JGI IMG/M metagenome (GOLD analysis project Ga0307516, IMG submission 203310) | Populus trichocarpa ectomycorrhiza microbial communities from riparian zone in the Pacific Northwest, United States - 19_EM | ecosystem: Host-associated > Plants > Roots > Unclassified | place... | reverse complement strand
GCCGGCGGGGGTTGCCAGGCGGCTTGGCGGCGCGCGAACTCCTCGTCGCTGATGTTGAGGTGGATGCGGCGCGCGGGCACGTCCACGGTGAGGGTGTCGCCGGTCTGCACCAGCGCCAGCGGCCCGCCCACATGGGCTTCGGGGCTGCAATGCAGCAGGCAGCCGCCGTAGCTGGTGCCGCTCATGCGCGCGTCGCTCAGGCGCAGCATGTCGGTCACGCCTTGCTTGAGCAGCTTGGTGGGAATGGGCAGCATGCCCCACTCCGGCATGCCGGCGCCCTTGGGGCCGGCGTTGCGCAACACCAGGATGTCGTCGCCGCTCACGTCCAGGCCGGGGTCGTCCACGGCTTTTTTCAACGATGGGTAATCGTCGAACACCAGCGCGCGGCCGGTGTGCTGCAGCAGGTGCGGCGCGCAGGCGCTGGGCTTGATGACCACGCCATCGGGCGCGAGGTTGCCGCGCAGCACGGCGAGCGCGCCTTCGGCATAGATGGGTTTGTCCAGTGGGCGGATCACGTCGTCGTTGAAGACCTCGGCGCCCTCAATGTTCTGGCCCAGGTTGCGGCCGTTGACGCTGAGTGCCTCCAGCTGGAGCCTGCCGCGCATCACGTTCATCATCGCGGGCAGGCCGCCGGCGTAGTAGAAATCCTCCATCAGGTAGGTGGTGCCGCTGGGCCGGATGTTGGCGATGACGCCCACGCGGCGGCTTGCGGCATCAAAGTCGTCCAGCGTCACCGCATGCCCGGCGCGCCGGCTGATGGCAATGAGGTGGATGATGGCGTTGGTGCTGCAGCCCATGGCCATGGCCACCGCGATGCCGTTCTCGAAGTTGGCGCGCGTGAGCATCTTCGCGGGCGTCAGGTCGTCCCAGACCATCTGCACGATGCGCCGGCCGCACTCGGCCGCCATGCGGATGTGGTTGGCGTCGGCCGCGGGGATGCTGCTGGCCCCCGGCAGCGTAAAGCCGATGGCCTCGGCGATGCCCATCATCGTGGCCGCGGTGCCCATGGTCATGCAGGTGCCGTGGCTGCGGGCAATGCCGGCCTCCATCTCCTGCCAGGCCTGGTCGCTCAGGCGGCCGGCCCGGCGTTCGTCCCAGTACTTGAAGGCATCGCTGCCCGAGCCCAGCACCTGGCCGCGCCAGTTGCCGCGCAGCATGGGGCCGGCGGGCAGGTAGATGCACGGCAGGCCCATGCTGATGGCACCCATCAGCAGGCCCGGCGTGGTCTTGTCGCAGCCGCCCATCAGCACCGCGCCGTCCACCGGGTGGCTGCGCAGCAGTTCCTCGGTTTCCATTGCCAGGAAGTTGCGGTAGAGCATGGTGGTGGGCTTGACCATGCTTTCGCTCAGGCTGATGGCCGGCAGTTCGAGCGGAAAGCCGCCCGCCTGCAGGATGCCGCGCTTGACGTCTTCCACGCGGGTCTTGAAGTGCGCGTGGCACTGGTTGGCATCGCTCCAGGTGTTGACGATGGCGATGACCGGCTTGCCGATGTAGTCGGCCGGGCCGTAGCCCATCTGCATGACGCGGCTGCGGTGGCCGAAGGAGCGGAAGTCGTCCGGGGCGAACCAGCGTGCGCTGCGCAGGTCTTCGGGCTTTTTCATGATCGGCTGGGCTTCGTGGTGGCGGGTGGGTCTTCACGCTGGTCGCTGAAGTGGAACCAGTCCACGTCGACGTGGCCGCCTTGCTGGCCAATTGGCGTGGTGGGGTTGAAGCAGAAGATCGCATACTGCGGGCCTTGGAAGGTGCCGGTGCGCCAGTCGTAGGCCAGCTCGAACTCGTCGCCCAGGTGGCGCCAAGTGCCGCCCGTGCGGTAGGCCACCCGGCCCCGGGAGCGGGTGAAGTCCATCTCCGTGCGCAAGGTCACGGCGGTGGCGTCCAGCGGCTCGGCGGGCACCGGCGTGCGGCTCTCGCCGCCGTCGACGGTCACGTTCATCTGCAGACTGATCTTGCCGTCGTCATTGCGCGTGGCGGCGATATGCGCATTGACCTTGCCCAGCGTGCCGAAGCCGCAGCGGTCGCCGCGCGCCAGGCCGCTCAGGTCCAACCGCAGGTCGGCATGGCTGTAGGGGCCCTGGCCTTTTTGCGTGAGCGTGTTGCGGGCCATCCAGAAGCTGTCTGCGCGCGTGGCCTTCATCCGCAGGTGGCCGGGGTGGTCGGTGAGCGACCACAGGGCGTTGTCCGGGTTGTGGTTCCAGGCCCACTGCAAGCCCAGCACCGGCGCATTGAATTCGTCGGACGTGGCCGGCTGGCGCCTGGGCTGTCCGGGGATGGGCTTGCGGGCCACGGCCGGCACGCGGCCGGGGGCGTCTGGCGTGCCCCAGAGGGGCCAGTCGTCCTGCCAGAAGATGGGGCTCAGGTGGGTGACGCGGCCGATGGCGCCGCGGTCCTGCATCACGAAGCCCCACCAGCTGCCGTCGGGCAGGTCGACCAGGGCGCCCTGGTGGCCGCCGGTGCGGGGGCTGTCGATGGAGGTCACCGTCTCCCACGGGCCTTGCAGCCGACGTGCACGCGAGATCACCATGCCCAGGCGTTTGGGCACCGCATTGAAGAGATAGTAGTAGTCGCCGCGGCGTATGAGCTTGGAGCCTTCGGCACCGGGAATGTGGTGGATCTTGCGCGCCTCCAGCACGCGCGAGAGGTCGTCGCTGAGTGTCAGCAGCGTGATCATGCCGTCGCTGCCGAAGGCGGCGGCGGTGGCGATGTAGGGCGTGCCATCCGTGTCGAAGAACAGCCCGGGGTCGAAGGCGGCGCGGTCCAGCTCGTGGTGGCGCCAGGGGCCGCGAATGTCCTTCGCCTGGTAGATGCGCGTGTTCTGGCCCACGAGCGTCACCGCAAGGTAGAAGCTGCCGCGGTGCCAGCGCAGGCTGGGCGCGTAGACGCCGGCACGGTAGGCGGTGCCACCGTCCAGGTCATAGGCCTTGCGGCCGTCCAGCCGCGGCAGCACGTGGGTGGCGATGTCCCAGTTCACCAGGTCCCTGGAGTGCAGGATGCGCAGGCCTGGCGAGTTGGCGAACGTGGTGGTGGCGAAGTAGAAGTCTTCGCCCACGCGGATGATGTCCGGGTCGGGGTAGTCGGCGTAGAGCGGCGGGTTGGTGTAGGTGCCGTCGCCGTTGTCAGGCTCCCAGGCTTGCGCCGCGAGCGTGGCCAGGGTCAGCGCCAGGCTGATGCTGAGGCGCATGAGGGCGTCTCGTAGCACTGTCATGGCCGTGCTCATCAGATCTGCCAATACAGGTTGTAGCGTTCCCCCGCGATGCGGTGGAACGGCACCAGCTCGAACTCCGCCTCCGGCGACGCGGCGCGCACCGTGAACGCCAGATCCGCCCCGGGGCGGCGACGCACGGCTTGTTCCAACGGCACGCCGCCCAGCGCCAGCCGCGGCAGTTCCATCGGCTGCTGCAGCATGTATCCAGAGTCGCGCTCGTTGATGATGACCGTGCTGCCCGGCGTGATGCCGGCCTGCCCCATGCGGGCGGCCAGCACGATGGGGCCCAGCATCAGCGCCGCGACACTGGCGTCGCCAGGCAATGGCGCCAGGTGCAAATGCATCGGCATGCGCAAGGTGACCACATCGCCGTCGCGCCACAGCCGATCCACGGTCACCCAGCGGCCAGGCTCGCCTTGCGCATCGATGCGGCGCCCATTGACGGCCACCTCCACCTGCCGGCACCAGGCCGGGTGGCGCAGCCGCAGCGCCAGCCGCGCGGGCCGCTGCAGGTGCAGCGTGAAGCGCGACTGGGCGCTGTCGGGGAACCCGGTGTGCTGCACCAGGCGCAGCCCCTTGGCGGGCCAGCGCAGCTCGGAGGCGATGAACAGGTTGACGAACAACGCGTCGCCGGCGTGGAAGTAGATCGAGTCGCCGTACTTGGCGTGGTTCTCCATGCCGGTGCCGGTGCAGCACCAGAACGAGCGCTCCGGCGTGTGAAAGAGCTTGGGGTAGCCGGGCCGCAGCGACTGGAAGTAGGTCATCAGGCCCGTCAGCGGGTCCTGCGAGGCCAGGATGCCGTTGAACAGCGCGCGCTCGTAGTAGTCGGCGTAGGCCACCGTGGGCTCGGCCAGGTACAGCGCACGCGTCAGCCGCAGCATGTTGTGCGTGCAGCAGGTCTCCATCGTCTTGGCCGACTGCAGGTGCTTGCGTGTCTCGCCCACCGGGAAGAAGTGCTCGCCGTCGCCGTTGCCGCCGGTCGCAAAGCTTCGGCGCTCGGCCACTGCGCCCCAGAAGTAGCGCGCCGCCTGCCCGAGCGGGCGCTCGCCGGTGAGTTCGTGCAGGCGCTGGAAGCCGATCACCTTGGGGATCTGCGTGTTGGAATGCAGGCCGTCCAGCGTGTCGCGCCCCTCGGCCAGTGGATCGACCAGCGCGCGGTGGTTGAAGCGCTGCGCCAGCGCGAGGTAGCGCTTGTCGTCCGTGAGCACGAAGAGGTCGGCCAGCACTTCGTTCATGCCGCCGTGCTCGACCTGGAGCATGCGCTGGAAGGTCGCCTCATCGCAGTCGCGGGCGGTGTCGTCAATCCAGTCGGCCAGCCGGCGCAGCACGGCCAGCGCGGGTGCATGGTCCAGGTGCAGCCGGGCGTCGCGCAGGCCGGCCATCACCTTGTGCTGCGTGTACCAGGGCACGCCCGTCACGCGCCGGCCGGCCAGGCTGTTGCGCAACTGCGTGTCACCGTCGGGGAAGGCAGAGACCATGCCGCTGCCCCCGGCCTCTTGGCAGGCTTGCAGTTCGCCGACGATGTAGTCCACGCGCTGGCGGAACTCCGGCTCGCCGGTGGCGGCGGCCATCAGGGCGCAGGCGCTCAGGTAGTGGCCCAGCGTGTGGCCGTGGCAGCGGATGCCGACCCAGGGCTCCTCCGACTCCCAGCCGCCGTACACCGGCGCCTTGGGCGGCAGGCCGGCGTTGACGCGGAAGTTGTGCAGCAGGCGGTCGGCATCAAGGCTGAGCATGTAGCGCGCGTCCAATGCGCGCGCGGCTTCAAAGGGCCCCGGCAGCAGCCGCACGGCGCCGAGGTCGAACGCGGCAGCGCCACGCCCACCCTCGGTGCCGGCCTGGGCCACCGGTGGGTTGCCCAGCACGGGTGCCAGGCTCATGGCTTTGAGCAGCGCGCGCCTGCGCAACAAGGGGGTGGTGGGGCTGTGCATGCCGATCTCATTGGGGTGAAGTGGGGTGCGTGGCACTGTCACTTCAAGTGCTCGGCCAGGAAGCTCTCCAGCCGCTGTGCGAAATCGAGCCGTGTCTCCAGCTTTTGCCAGCCGTGGCCTTCGCCGGGGTAGACCACCCACTGGGGCGGCTTCTGGCCGGCGGCGGCCAGTGCCTCGCGCAGGCGCTCGCCATGGCTGGGGGCAACGCGCTTGTCGGCGCCGCCATAGGCCAGCAGAAGCGGCGCACGCAGTTGGTCGGCCAGGTGCACGGGCGAGACGGCCTTCAGTCGCTCGACATCGGCCGTGGGATCGCCGATCAGCAGCGGCAACGCGTAGCGGCGGCCTTCGCTGTGGAGGTCGTTGTGGTCACCCCAGACGTTGAACAGCGCCAACGGATCTGTCACCGCCACCCACGCGGCCGCGCAACGGTACAGCTCGGGGTTGCGGATCACGCCCATCAGCGCGGCATAGCCGCCATAGCTGGCGCCGGCGATGCAGACGCGCGAGGCGTCCACGCCCCCCTGTGCCACGGCCCATTTCAGCGCGTCGGCAAGGTCGTCTTGCATGGCGCGGCCCCATTCACGCCAGCCGGCCTTGAACAAGGCCTGGCCGAACCCCGCGCTGCCGCGGAATTCCGGCTCAATGACGGCATAGCCGCGCGAGGCCAGGAACTGCGCGTCGGCATTCCATCCCCAATGGCGTCCGCGCACCCAGGGTCCGCCGTGCACCAGCACCACGGCCGGCGCCGGCTTGCTGCCCGTGGCCGGATGCGTGACCCACACGGGGATCTCCAACCCGTCGCGCATGCGCACGCGGTCGATCGTGGTCCGGCCCATCTGGCGCGGGTCGATGGCGCGGCGCACCTGGCCCAGCGCGCGCCACTGCTTGGTGGCGCCCTGGTAGATCCAGTACTGCCCCGGGTCGCGGTCAGACTCCGTGACGACCAGCGCGACGATGTCGTCTTGCTCGCAGCGGCGGCAGTCGATGCGGTTGGAGCGGTTCGGGAACTTGGCATCCACCTCCTTCTGCAGGGCCGCCAGACGAGGTTCGAACCAGACCGTGTTCCAGCCGTCGGTCAATACGCGCACACCCAGCGGCTTGCTGCCGGGCGATTCGGTGACCACATGGCCGGTGAAGTCGAAGCTCGGCGTGGCGACCGCGGCCTCATTGGCCGGTTTGCCCTTCGCGAAGTCGAAGCGCTTGAGGACGCTCGTCCCGGTGCTGCGATCGGCCGTGGACACCCACAGCTGGTCACCCGGCCCTACGAACTGCGGCGTGAACGGCGGCTCGTTGGAGTTGTACTCGGCCAGTAGCTGCCAGGCCGCGCCGGCTTCGGTCGCTTCCGGGTACCAGTACACGGCACTGCGCCCTTGACTGCCGGTGACCGCCACGCGCGGGCGGCCTTGGCCATCGAACAGCCAGCGCTTGACGAACTTGGGTGCCTTGTCGCCCAGTTCGGTGACGCGCAGCGTGTCCACATTCAGCCTCTTGGGGCGAAGGTGGGTGAACTCGCCGCTCAGGCCATCGTCGCCACTGCCTTCGTATTGCCCGACCACGATGTGGCCGCCCTGGTCTTGCGTGGCCAGCAGCAGGGCATGGTTCGCACCCAGCAGCTTGGACGTGTCATTGCGGTTGATGAAGGCATCGGCCTTGATCAGCGTCTTGGGCGTGCCGCCGGTGCGCGGGACCAGAAACAGACCGGGAAGGAACTTCCGTTCGCCAACCCCGAGCGACTGGTCGGCCGTCGTGAAGACGAGGCGGTCGTCGTCGATCCATGCCGCGTCGGCCACGTCGGCGTTGTCGAGCCGGGCCGCCAGGCTGGCCGGCTTCCACTCCTGCAGGTCGAAGATGCCCAGCGACACGCGCGCGCCGCCGGTGCTGGTGCGCAGTGCCAGCCAGCGCCCGGAGGGTGACAGTGCGGCGCCTTCGATCTCCGGCCGGCGATAGAACGCCTCGGCCGGGATCGCAGCCGGCTGGGCGGATGGCCCCGAGGCCGGCGACGCCGGTGCCTGCGGGCGGGCCGGCCCCGCCAGGCCAGCCGCGACCGCCACGAATGCGACTGCCCTGGCAACCCCGCGCATCACAGGTAGCTGTTGACCAGCGCTTCCAGGTACTCCTGCTTGCCCGAGCGCGGTTGCGGTTCCACCTTGCCCTTGTGCACCCAGGCCGCCAGGTCGTCCAGCGAGCGCTTGCCGTTGAGGATGGACTTGCCCAGACTGCCGTTCCAGCCCTCATAGCGCCCGGCCACGAACTGGTCCAGCGCGCCGTCCTCGATCATCTTCTCGGCCACCAGCAGCGCCCGCGCGCACAGGTCCATCGCGCCGGCATGGCCGATGACCAAGTCATTCGGGTCGATGGACTGGCGGCGCAGCTTGGCGTCGAAGTTCAGGCCGCCGCTGCTGAAGCCGCCGCCCTTGACGATGTGGTACAGCGCCAGCGCCATCTGCGGCAGGTTGTTGGGGAACTGGTCGGTGTCCCAGCCCAGCAACTCGTCGCCGCGGTTCATGTCGATGGAGCCGAAGATGCCCAGCGACTGCGCAGTGACGATCTCGTGCTCGAAGGTGTGGCCGGCCAGCAGCGCATGGTTCTGCTCGATGTTGACGGCGACTTCCTTCTCCAGCCCGTAGCGCTTGAGGAAGCCATAGACGGTGGCGGTGTCGTAGTCGTATTGGTGCTTGGTGGGCTCGGCCGGCTTGGGCTCGATGAGGATCGTGCCCTTGAAGCCGATCTTGTGCTTGTGCTCCACCACCAGTTGCAGGAAGCGGCCGAGCTGGTCGAGCTCGCGCTTCATGTCGGTGTTCAGCAGGGTCTCGTAGCCTTCACGGCCGCCCCACAGCACGTAGTTCTCGCCGCCCAGCTCATGCGTCATCTCCAGCACGTTCTTCACCTGCGCGGCGGCGTAGGCAAAGACTTCGGGGTCGGGGTTGGTGGCTGCGCCGCTCATGTAGCGGCGGTTGGAGAACAGGTTGGCGGTGCCCCACAGCAGCCCCACGCCGGTGTCCTGCATCTTGCGTGCGAACACCTCGCCGATCTTGCGCACGTTGGCGTTGCTCTCGGCCAGCGTGGCGCCTTCCGGGGCGATGTCACGGTCGTGGAAGGTGTAGTAGGGCACGCCCAGCAGCGTGAACAGGTCGAAGGCGACATCGGCCTTGCGCAGCGCCTGCTGCATGGGGTCGCCGCCGGCCGCATGCCAGGGGCGGGCGAAGGTGTCGCCGCCGAAGGGGTCGGTGCCGGGCCACACGAAGCTGTGCCAGTAGCACACCGCAAAGCGCAGGTGCTCGGCCATGGGTTTGCCCAGCACCACGCGCTCGGGGTCGTACCAGCGGTAGGCCAGCGGGCGGCGTGCGCTGGGCTTCCACTTGGGGCCGGCGTAGCGCACCGGCTCGGGGAGGGTGAAGTAGCCGCTGGTGGTGGTGGCGGCGGGGGTGGAAGGTTTCTTGGCCATGATGGGTCCTCAGATGAAGTCGTGGGCGTGCCTGGCCATCTGTTGCCAGCGCACGTGTTGCTCGTTGTGTCGGCGCATGGCGTCGGCACGGGGTTCGAAGGTACGCAGCCGGCGCGGTGGGCGCGCCACCTCCAGGCCAGCGCCGGCTGCCATGCGGGCCAGCCGCGCCACCCCGAGGGCGCTGCCGTGCTCGCTCTCGGCCACCTGGTGCAACGGGATGCCCAGCACATCGGTCAGCACCTGCACCCAGTGGGCGGAACGGGCGCCGCCGCCCACCACGCTGGCTTCGCGCAGCGTGGTGCCGGCATCGGCCAGCGCAGCCTGGCAGTCGCGCAGCGCGTAGGCCACGCCTTCCAGCACGGCCTGCGTCATGCCGGCGCGTGGCGTGTCGGCGGCCAGGCCGGCAAAGCCGCCACGCAGCGCGGTGTTGTTGTGCGGCGTGCGCTCGCCGGCCAGGTACGGGCCGAACATCGGGCCGCCGGCTGGATGGTCCGATGCCCAGGCCTCAGCCTCGGCCACCAGCTCGGCCTCCGGGCGCCCGCACACGGCGGCCCACCAGGCCAGCGACGATGCGGCGTTCAGCAGCACGCCCATCTGATGCCAGGTGTCGGGCAGCGCGTGGCAGAACGCGTGCACCGCGCGCCCCGGGTTCGGCGCGAAGCCGGCCGTGGTGGCCCACAGCACGCCCGAGGTGCCCAGCGAGACGAAGGCATCGCCCGGGCGTACCGCGCCCACGCCTACCGCACCCGCGGCGCAATCGCCCGCGCCGCCGGCCAGCAGCGGCGCGCGCTTGAAGCCCCAGCGCGCGGTGCACTCGGCGCTCAACGCGGCGGCCGGTGCGCTGCCTTCCACCAGGCGCGGCATCTGTGCTTCGTGCAGCCCGGTGGCCTTCAGCGCATCGGCCGACCAGCGCCGCTGCGCCACGTCCAGCCACAAGGTGCCGGAGGCGTCGGACATCTCCTCGACGTACTGGCCGGTGAGCTTCCAGGCCAGCCAGGCCTTGGGCAGCAGCACCTTGGCCACCCGGGCGAAGATCTCCGGTTCGTGCCGGCGCACCCACAGCAGCTTGGGCGCGGTGAAGCCGGGCATGGCCAGGTTGCCGCTCACCTGCCGCGAGGCCGGCCAGGCGGCCTCGAACTCGGCGCACTCGGCCTGGCTGCGGCCGTCGTTCCAGAGGATGCAGGGGCGCAGCACCTCACCGGCCCGGTCCAGCAGCGTGGCCCCGTGCATCTGGCCCGATAGGCCGATGGACACCACCTCGGCCAGCGCCCGCGGGGCCTTGGCGCGCAGCTCGTCCAGGCCTTCGCAGGCCGCGGCCCACCAGGCGTCGGGGTGCTGTTCGCTGTGGCCCGGCGCTGGGCGCTGCACGCTCAGCGCGCGGCTGGTGCTGGCGATGATCTCGTCGTCCTCGCCCACCAGCGCCAGCTTCAGCGCGGTGGTGCCAAGGTCCATCCCCAAAGTGATCATGGGAGGTTGTCCTTCAAGTAGATTTCGATGCGGATGCGTTCCTGGTCGGCGATCAGGTGTTCGCGTGCGAGCCGGGCCAGTGCCACGCGGCAGGCCGAGCGCACCTCGTGCGTGGGGCTCTGGTGAATGACGGCGCTGGCCGCGCCCTCCAGCAAGGCGCGGCGGGCATGGGGCGTGAGTTCGTGGCACACCCACACCACGCGGCCGGCGGCGGCCTCGGCCTTGCCCTCTACCTTGCCCTTCAGTGCGGCATGGATGCCGCGGTTGCCGGCGCCGATGCTGTACAGGCCCACCAGCCCGGGTGATTGCCGCAGCAGCTCGCGCACCCGCGGCTCGGTGAGGTCGGAGCGGTCATGGCCTTCGATGGGCGGCAGCAGCTCCAGGTGGCCGTGTTCGGCGCGCATGACCTGCTGGAAGCCGAACAGGCGGTCGGCGTGGTCGCGCAGCGAGTGCGAGCCCATGACGATGCCCACGCGCCCAATGTTCTGACCGGCAAAGCGGCCCAGCAGGCTGCCCGCCGTGCGTCCGGCCGCGACGTTGTCGATGCCCACGAAGTGCGCCCGCCCGCGTGCCGGCACGTCGGAGACCAGCGTCACCACGCACGTCCCGGCATCGGCCAGGCCATCGATGGCGTCGCGCACCAGCGGGTGGTCCTGCGCCATCACGACCGCGGCGTCGCATTCGCCGCGCAACGCGGTCAGCGCGTCGGCCATGGCCTGCGGTGCAAAGGCGTCGGCTTGCGTCACCACGGCGCGGGCGCGCTGGCCGGCCAGCCAGGGGGTCAATGCCTCGATCTCGGCGCGCAGCATGTCGACGAAGCTGTTGGTGCCTTGTGGCAGCACAAAAGCCAGGCGCCAGGGCCGCTGGCGGGCCAGGCGCGCCGCGGCTGGGTCAGGCCGGTAGGCCAGGCGTTCCACGGCTGCCTGCACACGCTGCACGGTGCCCTCGCGCACGCCGGCGCGGCCGTTGAGCACGCGGTCCACCGTGGCCAGGCTGACGCCGGCTTCACGCGCCACGTCGTCCAGGCGCACCGGCTCGGCGGGGGCGCGGGGGGCAGGGGGCGCTGATGTCTTCATGTTCAGTCCAGCGACGCCTGGTCCGGATGCACGAACACGAAGCCCTCATCGTGCAGCATTGCCAGCGTGTCATCCAGCCAGCGCGCGGACAGCAGCGTGTGGTGCATCAGCAGCACGGCCACCGGCGGGCGTTCAGGCGCATCGCGCAAGGCACGGGCACGCTCCAGCAGCTGCGCGATGAACTCTGCCTTCAGGGCTTGGTCGTCGGCCTGCGGGTCCGTCAGCAGCGCCTGCAGGCGGCCGGCGAAGGCCCAGTCGCGGCTGTCCAGGTGCACGCGCGAAAGCGCATAGCCGCGTGCCGCGAGATGGCGGCGCAGGCCGTCGCGCCGCTCCGGGGTGTGGCCCTCGTTCAGGAAAGTGGCGCGGAACCAGCGCCGCCAGCCCGGCACGCCGTGCATGGCCGCATCGCAGGCGTCGATCTCGGCCAGGTACTGCGCCAGCGGCACCTTGTCGGCATGCAGGTCCGGGTGGCTCACCGTGTGGTTGCCCAGCAGGTGGCCGGCTTCGCCCCAGCGGCGCGCCATCGCCATGCCTTCGGGGTGGTTGGCGCCGAAGTTCAGCGTCACGTACAGCACCGCCGTGGCGCCATGATCGGCCAGCGCGCGCAGGATGGCCTCGTGGCGCTCCTGCGGGGTCATGCGCGGGGTGGTGGCCAGCGACGGGCCGTCGTCCAGCGTGACGACCAGCGGGTAGGGCTGGGCAGGGGGGGCGGCGTGCAGTGTCATCGGCAGCAGGCTGATGGCGGCCAGCAGGGCGGCAACGAGGGGGCGCAAGGGGTGTGGGGGTCAGCGTGCCGGCATGGCGCGCAGCGCATCGGCGATGGCGCCGCGCAGCGGCTTGGCCTTGAGCTGCGCGTCGTAGGGCAAAGGGCGCTTCTGCAAGCCGTCGTCGCGGGGCTTGCCATCCTGCAGCCAGCTGTAATGGTCGGCCAGGCCCCAGCAGAGCAGGCGGTGCAGGCGCGGTGCCGCCAGCGTCACGTCCAGCCAGTCGCGCGCCGCGGCGGCCACGCCGGCATCGCGTTGGGCAATGTCGGACGGCAGCCCGCGATCGTTCACGTCCAGCTCGGTGATGAGCAGGTCCAGGCCCATCCCCATGGCTTCGTCCAGGAAGCGGCGCCATTCGACACCGGTGGCACCAGCGCCGCCTGGCGCCGGCAGGCTCCACACGCCGATGTGCGCCTGCAGGCCCAGCGCCTGCACCGGCGCGCCCCGGCGCTTGAGTTCGGCCAGCAGCTTGAGCACCCCGGCGCGGTGCTTGGCATTGCCCTCGCCCCAGCTCATGAAGTCGTTGTAGACCAGCTGGGCCTTCGGCGCATGCTCGCGGGCCTGGTGGAAGGCTTGCGCGATCAGCTCGACATCGCCCACGTGGCGGGTGAGGACGTTCTCGTGCAGCAGGCCGGTCTCGGGCGCGATGGCCTCATTGACCACGTCCCAGCTCTCGATGCTGTCGCCGAAGTGGCTGCAGGTGGTGCGCACATGGTCGGCCAGCAGGCGTTCGGCGGCCTGGCGCGGCTGGGCGCCGAAGTCGTGGGTGTTGACCCAGTCCGGCAGCCACTTCGGCAGCATCCACAGCAGCGTGTGGCCGCGCAAGGCCATGCCTTGGGACCGGGCCCAAGCGAACATCTCGTCGGCCGGGCCAAAGCGGTAAGGCTGGCGCGGGTCCGGGCACAGCTGCGGCCACTTGGTTTCGTTCTCGGGCACGAGCACGCCGCACTCGCGTGCGGTGAGCTCGCGGTAGGCCGCGTCGTGGAAGCGCGAGCCGCGGCCCGCGCTGCCCACGCCCAGGGTGCTGCCGAAACGCAAGCCCTTGGCGCGGGCGAGCGCGTCCAGCGAGGGCTCGGCGCCGGCGCCGCCCGTGGCGCAGCCGCCCAAGGCGCCGCTGCCGGTACCGGCAGCGGCCAGCAAGCGATTGAAGTGGCGGCGGGTCATTGACATCAGGGCAGGGCGGTTGGCGGGGCGATGGACGCAATTCTATGCAGCACATGAGGTGCGTACCTCATGGATTCCCCGGATCCTTGCTCGCCCTGCACTGGCTATTCATCGAAGGTGGCGTGGAGACGCGACGGATGCCGGCAGCCATTGAGTGAGTGGTTTGAGGTGCGAACCTCAGCGTTTTACCCGAGGCGGGTGGCGCCCCCCATGAGCCACCATCCCGGCCGTTGCCGTCTTTTGACCCCCTCGGCTTTGGAGGCCAGACATCTTGGAAAGCAAGCTCGTGGCACTGTGCATGCTGGCCCTGCAGGCCGTTGTCCCCGCACCGGCGGCCGGCCAAAGGCTGCTGCCGGACGCCGCCACCGAAAGGCTTGCGCCCCGCGAGCGCGCGGCCATCGACACGGCCTGGCAGTTCCATCGCGGCGACCCTGCGGGTGCATCGGCCCGGCTGCAGTACGACGTGCGGCCCGAGGTCGCGCAGTCCGCGGACGGCAAGGTGGCCGATGCCCAGCCCGAGGCGGCGGCGCCGGCACGTGCGACAAGCAATGAGGTGCTCAAGCCCTGGGTGCTGCCCAGCGGCAATGCCTTCATCAAGGACCCTGCGCGGCGCCATGTCCGCCCACCTGGGCACCCGGGCGGCGACCTGGACGTCGTGCAGGCAGGCTTTGACGACCGCGCGTGGCGCACGGTGAACCTGCCGCACGACTGGGCCATTGACGGCCCCTTCCTGGCCGAGGGCCCCTACGGCGGCATGGGCCGGCTGCAGAGCTGGGGCCCGGTGTGGTACCGCAAGAAGCTGGACATTGCCGGCAGCGACCGGGGCCGGTCGATCTTCCTGGACGTGGACGGTGCCATGTCCCACGCCACGGTGTGGCTGAACGGCAAGCTGGTGGGTGGCTGGCCCTATGGCTACAACTCCTGGCGTTTGGACCTCACGCCGCATGTGGTGCCGGGCGGGGTGAACCAGTTGGCCATCCGCCTGGACAACCCGCCCGAGTCGGCGCGCTGGTACCCCGGCAGCGGGCTGTATCGCCACGTCTGGTTGGTGAAGACGGACCCGGTCCACATGGGCCACTGGGGCACGTTCGTGCGCACGCCCCAGGTGTCCAGGCAGCGGGCCACGGTGGCGCTGGACGTGGCGATCGATAACGACACCGACGGCGACACCCGCGTGGATGTGGCGACCGACCTCTTCGCGCTCGACGCCGAGGGCCGCCGCATCGGTGGCGTGGTGGCGCGCATCGCCCAGGCCCGGGTTGAGGTGCCGGCGCGTGGCCAGGCCACGTCCTCGGGATCGGCCGTCATCGCCCGGCCCCGGCTGTGGGGGCCGCGGCCGCAGCAGGTGCCCCACCGCTATGTGGCAGTGACCAGCCTGTCGCGCGGCGGCAAGGTCATCGACCGCCACGAGACACGCTTCGGCATCCGTTCGCTGCGCTTCGATCCGGACACGGGCCTGCACGTCAATGGCCAGCCTGTGCGCCTGCAGGGGGTCAACAACCACCATGACCTGGGGGCGCTCGGCGTGGCCTTCAACGACCGCGCGGCGGAGCGGCAACTGGAGATCCTGCAGGAGATGGGTGCCAACGCGCTGCGCATGGCCCACAACCCGCCGGCACCGGAGCTGCTGGAACTGGCCGACCGCATGGGCTTTCTCGTCATCGATGAGATCTTCGACTCATGGGAACGCAAGAAGACGCCGCTGGACTTTCACCTGGTGTTTCCGGACTGGCACGAGGTGGACCTGCGGGCCATGCTGCGCCGCGACCGCAACCACCCGAGCATCATCCTGTGGAGCATCGGCAACGAGGTTGGCGAGCAGTACACCGGCCCGGCCGGCGCGGCCGTGGCCCGGCGGCTGAGCGACATCGCCCGCGAGGAAGACCCCACCCGGCCCACCACCACCGCGATGAACTGGGCCAAGCCGGACATGCCGCTGCCTGCCGAGGTGGGCGTCATCAGCCTCAACTACCAGGGCGAAGGCATACGCCAGGGGCCGGAGTTCGAAGGCACCAATCGCATCCGCACGCCGCCGCAGTACCCGGCCTTCCACGCCAGGTTTCCCGACAAGCTCATCCTCAGCAGCGAGACGGCCTCGGCGTTCAGCAGCCGGGGGGTGTATCTGTTCCCGGTGTCGAAAGAGGTGAGCGCACCGTTGCGTGACGGGCAGGGCGGCGACGAAGCGAACCGCCAGGTGACGGGCTATGAGCTGCACGCAGTCGATTTCGGGTCCTCGGCGGACAAGGTCTTTGCCGCGCTCGATCGCCATCCCTTCGTGGCCGGCGAATTCGTCTGGACGGGTTTTGACTACCTGGGCGAGCCCACGCCGTACTACGCCTCGCGCAGTTCCTACTCGGGGATCATCGACCTGGCCGGGTTCAAGAAGGACCGCTTCTACCTCTACCAGTCGCGCTGGAGGCCGGATCTGCCGATGGCGCACATCCTGCCGCACTGGACCTGGCCGGAGCGCGTGGGCCAGGTCACGCCCGTGCATGTGTTCACCTCGGGGGACGAGGCGGAGCTGTTCGTCAACGGCCGCTCGCAGGGGCGGCGCAAGAAGGGCGCGCACGAGTACCGGCTGCGCTGGGACGAGGTGGTCTACGAACCCGGCGACATCAAGGTGGTGGCCTACCGGCAGGGCAAGGCCTGGGCCACGGCCACGACCAAGACGGCCGGCGCCGCGGCCGCGCTGGCACTGACGCCCGACCGCAGCGAGATCCGCGCCGATGGCAGCGACCTCTCGTTCGTGACCGTGCGCGTGGCCGACGCCGCCGGGCTGACCGCACCGCGGGCGGACCCCTTGGTCCGCTTCAGCATCGAGGGCCCCGGGGAGATCGTGGCCACGGACAACGGCGACGCCACGAGCTTCGTGCCGTTCCCCTCCCATTCACGCCAGGCCTTCAACGGCCATGGCCTGGTCATCGTGCGCGGCAAGCGCGAGGGGGCTGGAGCGATCACCGTGCGCGCCGAAGCCGACGGGCTGCAGGCGGCCGAGGTGGTGTTGCGGAGCGTCAAGCGATGAGGCGGTTGCTCTTTGCCGCGTGGGCGTTCGTTGGCTCGCTGGCTTGCGCCGCCGACCCCATGCCAGGCACCAATCCCCTCATCCGCGACTTCTTCACCGCCGACCCGGCCGCCTTGGTTGTGGGTGACACCGTGTACCTGCATGTCGGCCATGACGAGGCCAGGCCGGGCGAGATGTTCGTCATGAAGGAGTGGCTCTGCTATTCGTCCAAGGACATGAAGACCTGGGCTGCACACGGCAAGATCATGAAGCCGACCGATTTCGCCTGGGCCGCAAAAGATGCCTGGGCCGCACAAGCCGTGCAAAGGAACGGCAAGTTCTACCTGTACACCACGGTCACGCATGCGGCGCCCATTGGCGGCATGGCCATCGGCGTGGCCGTGTCCAACCAGCCCTGCGGCCCGTTCGTCGATGCCCGCGGGTCCGCGCTGGTCACCGACAAGATGACGGCCAGCCCCCACTGGGGCGACGACATCGACCCCACCGTGCTGGTGGATGACGACGGCACCGCCTGGCTCGCGTGGGGCAACCCGAACCTCTACCTCGCCAGGCTCAAGCCGAACATGACCGAACTGGACGGCCCCATCCAGCGCCTCTTCGTGCCCAACTACACCGAGGGGCCGTGGCTCCACAAACGCGGCGGCCTCTACTACCTGACCTACGCGTCATTCGCGCACCAGGGCTTTTCGGAGCGCATCTGCTATGCAACGGCAACCAGCCTGGCAGGCCCCTGGACCTACCGCGGCATCCTCACCGGTGCGGCCCACAAGAGCTACACGATCCATCCCGCGATCATCGACTTCAAGGGCCAGTCCTACTTTTTCTATCACAACGCGGCCCTCACGCTGCCTGACGGGCAGTCCGGCGGGCTGGGCCGGCGTGCCGTGGGCATCGAGCACCTCTACTACAACCCCGACGGCAGCCTTCAGCCGATCGAGCAGACCGAGGCGGGTGTGAGCCTGCCCGCCAAGGCGCCACCCCGCGCCATGGCCGTGCCGGCCGCGCGCGGCGCGACGGACGCCGGAGTCAAGGTGACCCCGTTCACCGGCGATGGCCCTGGCGCCTGGCCCGGTGCCCCGGCGCTGGCGACGGTGGCCGATCCGCTCAACCAGGCGCCCTGGCCCGTCAGCTTCAACCGCGACGAGGGTGCCACCCGCATCGGCCAGACCTTCGCACCCGACGCCGACATCACGCTCGGCCGCATCAGCCTCTTCGCGGGCGATGGCTTCGGTACCGACGAGAAGCACCCCATCGTTCTTGCGCTGTACGACTTGGGCCCTGCGGACGCCGCCGCGGCCGATGCCGACACCTACTCGGCAAGCATCAACCTTCTGGGCTCAGGCCTAGGTCTGCGCATTGCCTATGAAGTTCAAGCGCCAGGCCTGTTGCACCTGGACTTCGATGTGGCCGGAAAGGTCGTGCTCAAGGCGGGCCGCCGCTACGCCTTCGAGCTTCAGGGCGAGCGCAACTCCGCCCCCGTCTTTTGGCGCCGCAGTCGCGCCGATGCCTATGCGGCAGGCGCGGCCTACCGCGACCGCAAGCTCGTCAAGGAAAAGGACGGCAAGACCAGCGACTTCGCCTTGGCAATCTACCCGGCGCGTTGAGATTCACGATGGGTCTCAGTCTGCCCCCGCGGCCACAAACCCCGCCGCCAGGTGCGACAAGTCGCAGAACGGCTTGTTGCCCGACTGCCCGCAGCGGCAGAGCCGGGCCTCGGTGATGCGCGCGACCGTGCGCCCGGTGCCGGCGCAGATCTCCAGGTTGCCGCGCACTTGCAGCGGCCCGTTCGTGAGCGGCGTCACCTCCAGCGGCCCATCGCGCACTGCCAGCGCATCGACGCTGGCGGTGCGCGGCTCGCCGCTGGCGACGAAGCCCGCGGTGGCATGCGTGCCATCGCACCAGGGCTTGTTGTTCGACTGGCCGCAGCGGCACAGCGTGGCGCGGTAGCCGTCATCGCGGCCGGCCAGGATGAGCGGTGCGTGCACAGCATACGGGCCGTTCTCGCGGATGCGCAACTGGTTCACCGGCGGCGCACCCTCCGGCACGCCGCCGTCGTGCCGCTCATAGCGGATGGCTCCGGACGGGCAGTTGTGGGCCACGCCCAGCACGGTCTCCACCGGCACCGTGTCGGGGTAGATCCATTCGCCCGGCGTGTTGGCCTTGAACACCGTGGGGGCGTCCAGCACGCAGTGGCGCGAATGGATGCAGCGCTTGCCTTCGAAGAGGATGGAAACCTGCTGGCCGCGCGCGACCTCGATCTTCGATTCCACCGCGGCCGGTGCCGGTGCCGCGACGGGTGCGGGTGGGGCTGCCACGGGGGCCGGTGCCTCCACGCCCGCGATGCGCAGCAGGGCCGCCTGCTGCGCGGCCAGCAGCTCGATGACACCTTGCCAGGTGCCGGCGGCTTCGCACGCCACGGGCTGCACCGGCAGTTCGATGGCGCGCTGGCGCAATTGCCCCAGCCGCTCGGCCACGAACGCGGCCGCGCCGTCGTTCGGCAGCAGGGCCAGCGTGCGCAGCGGCGTGAAGGTGAGCCCGGCGTTGGGCCCGCCGGGCACCGCACTGGCAGGCCGTGCGGCCAGGCCCTGACCCACGGGCACCAGCGCGCGCATGAGCGCAAAGCTGGCGGCCAGCCAGGTACCCTTGGCCTGCCGCCCGCGTGCGCCAAAGCCTTGCAGCAGGCAGCGCAGCGAGGTGGTGTACATCGCATTGCCGATGTCCAGCCAGCGCGCAATGCGCGGCTCGCTGATGTGCACGCGCGCGTTGGCACTGTGGATCGGCGCATTCATCACCGGGTTGGTGGCGGCCGGCCAGGCCGGCTCAAAGCCGGGGTCGGCGGCGGTCAGGGCGGCCAGTTCCTCGCCCAGGCGCGTGAAGCGGCAGAAGTGCGAGTCGATCTGGTCGCTGCCGGCGCCTTCGCCCTGCGTCACGATGGTGTGGATAGCCTGCCGCGCGCTGGCCAGGTCGGTCACGGCCTGCATGCCCGGCAGCGGCACCAGCAGGGCGTCCACCTGCAGGGCCGGGTCGCCCACGAAGAGGGCCGCCTCGCCGAAGGCCGCCGCGCAGGCGTCCAGCGACTGTGCCAGCACCTCGTACAGCTCGCCCACCGTGTCGTAGTCGCGCGGGCCCGGGCTCAGGCGGCCTTCGGGCACGGCGCGGCGGTATTCGCGCTGCGGCACGAAGCCGGCCGCGTCGGCCAGGCGCTCGTGCGAGGGCCGCTCCAGGAACTTGAAGTGCTCGATGGTCGCGGCCGAGAACGGCTGCAACCGGATCACGAACCCGGCCGGGTAGGGCCCCGAGTCCACCGGGAAGGCCGGCCGGTTCACGTGCGGCGAGGCCCCCAGCGCCTGCGCCAGGTTGCCCACCAGGGCCAGGTGCGTCATCTCCTCGAACACCACCGACATGATGAGGCGGCGCCAGCGCTCCACCGCGTCACGCTGCGTGTCGCTCCAGGCCGGGTCGGAGCGCTTGAGGCTGAAGGCGGCGTAGAGGTAGCAGCACATCAGGTGGTGCTCGATCTCGGCGGCTTCGTGCAGCCAGTAGAGCAGTTGTTCGCGGCTGGGCGGGTGGGGTGTGGCGGTCATGGGGGTTGACTTTATCCGCCGGCAGCCATCGGCCGCTACCGGCAGGCTTACAGCCCGATCAGGCCGCCGCGCAGGCCCTCGCGCACGGCCTCGGCCCGCGTGGCCGCGCCCACCTTGGCGAGGATCTGGCCCACGTGGTACTTGGCGGTGTGGGCCGAGATGCCCAGCACGCCGCCGATGTCGCGGTTGGACAAGCCCTTGCCCAGCAGCTCGAAGACCTCCAGCTCGCGCGGGGTCAGCGGCTCATGGTCTGAGACATGCGTGAACCACGGCGCCTCGCGCACCGACAAGCCCTCCAGCACCGCCTGCACCGCCACGCGCAGGCGGCTGGCCGGTGTGTCGGCCGCGAGCTGGGCGCCGGCGCCGTGTGCGCCACGCACCAGGATCTCGTCGCCGGGCAGCACCCAGGCGTCGGCCGGGTCGTCGGCGCGGCCCACTTGCACCTCCCAGCCCGGCGTGCCGCGCAAGGCCGCGGCCACGCCTTCGGCCAGCAGGGGCGAGGGGCTGACGATCACGAGGCGGGGCATGGGCTCGGTCTCGGTCTCGGTGGTCTCAGCCTCTCAGCCGCAGCGCGAAGCGGGGCGCTGTGCCACGTCCAGCACCAGGTCCAGCGCCTGCCCGCCGCGCGACACCCGCACCGGCACCTGCGTGCCCACCTGGAGCCGGTCGCGCAGGGCCTCGAGCGAATCGACCGGCTCGCCGCCGACCTGCACGATCACGTCGGCCACGCGCAGCCCGGCGCGTGCCGCTGGCCCGTCGTCCACCACCGAGCTGACCAGCAGGCCATCGACCGCCGCACCCTCCAGCGTGGCACGCACCGGCTGCGCCGCAATGCCCAGGTAGCCCTGCTGCACGCGGCCGTGGGCCAGCAACTGATCCAGCACGCGGTCTACCGTGGCCACAGGCAGCACCACGCCGTGGTGGCGCGAAAAAGCGCTGCTGGCCATGCCCAGCAGCTGCCCCGAGGCGCTGGCCACCGGCGCGCCGTCCAGCCCGGGGTACAGGCCGCCGTCGAGCCGGATCAACTGCTCCACGCGCCCACCGCGCCAGGTGCGCCATTCGCCGGCCACCGAGCCGATGTGACCAAAGCTGGCCTGCGTCAGGCCTGATGGCTCCCGGCCCACCGCCATGACGAAGTCGCCCACGCGGGGTGCCGGGCCGGCGGCATGTTCAGCCACCGTCAGGGCCCCGCTGTCAAAGCTCACGGCGGCCAGGTCGGTGCCGCCATCCACGCCGCGCACTTCGCCCGGCGCCTGCTCGCCGTTCGGCAACACCAGCGAGACCGTGGACAGGCGCCACAGCGTGGACGCGCTGGCCACGAGCACGCCCGGGCGCCACAGCACGCCCGAGCCGCGGTGGCGGCGCGAGGCCAGGCCCACCACCGAGGCGGCCAGGCGCTCCACGGTGTCGGGCAGGGAAGGGGATGAAGAAGAGGTCATGGGGAGTGCCGATGAGGAAGCTCAGGAAGGCCTCATGCTCCGTCTTGCAGAGGCTAGGCGCCTCCGCTGGTCGGCGGGGTGGGGCCTGCCCGTTCGGGCAGGGTGGAGGGGGGCACATGGGGGCGAGGTGGGGGCGGACAAGGCGTGCCCGCCCCACAAGCCCCGAGGCGGCTGAGGGCATGCAGGGAGCGCCGCGCGGACTTCCGGGCCTACGCCGCAGAATCCGGGCCACTGCCCACCCCGCTTCAAGGACCCCATGACCGACATTTCAGGCTTCGCCATCACCCGCAAATGGCCGGCCCGGCACCCGGAGCGCCTGCAGCTCTATTCGCTGCCCACGCCCAACGGCGTGAAGGTTTCCATCATGCTGGAGGAGACGGGCCTGCCGTACGAGCCCCACCTGGTGAGCTTCGACACGCAGGACCAGATGTCGCCGGAGTTCCTGTCGCTGAACCCGAACAACAAGATCCCGGCCATCGTCGACCCCAACGGCCCCGGCGGCAAGCCGCTGCCCTTGTTCGAGTCAGGCGCGATCCTGCTGTACCTGGCCGAGAAGACCGGCCAGTTGCTGCCCGCCGATGCCGCCGGCCGCTACGAGGCCATCCAATGGCTGATGTTCCAGATGGGCGGCATCGGCCCGATGTTCGGGCAGCTGGGGTTCTTCCACAAGTTTGCCGGCAAGGACTATGAAGACAAGCGCCCGCGCGACCGCTACGTGGCGGAGTCGAAGCGCCTGCTGGGCGTGCTGGAGCAGCGGCTGGCGCAGCGTGCCTGGATCATGGGCGATGACTACACCATTGCCGACATCGCCACGTTCCCGTGGGTCAACAACCTGATCGGGTTCTATGGGGCCGGCGACCTGGTGGACATTGCCAGCCACCCCCACGTGAAGCGGGTGCTGGCGGCGTTTCTTGCGCGCCCGGCCGTGGCCAGGGGCTTGAGCATTCCCCAGCGCATCAAGGCGGCTTGACAGATTGCCTTGCGCCCTCTCCCGCTGAGTCGGGAGAGGGCGCAGGAGTCTGCAGCCCAGCCGCTGTCAGATGCAGTAGACCTTGGCGTTGTACGGGGTGTAGATGCCCATGGACACCGTCTCCATCAGCCAGTTCATCGGCGACTCGACACGCTCGACCTTGGCCACCCGGTCTGCACCGCCGCAGATGGCCGCCGCGTTGAGCACCTGGGTCTGCCCAATGCCGCTGACGAAGAAGGTCTGCGCCTCGGCCTTGGCCAGACGCCCTTGCTGGCCGTTGATCAACACGCTCTGCGTGGAGCAGGCGCCAAAGCTCAGGGTCACGAGGAGAGGAAGAAGAAGTTTTTTCATTGAAGGCTCCGTCAATCAGCGTGCGCAATACACGCGCACTTGGCGCGGCGAATAGATGCCCAGTGTGAGCAATGAGACGCCGATGTTGCCGGCGGTCTGCTCCATCTCGACCCGGACGACCTTGGCGCTGGAACCGCACACCCGGGTGGCGTCGAGTTCCTGCTCCTGGCCGACTCCGCCGATCCAGAAGGTCTGTGCGTCGTCCAGCGCGGGGTAGGGCGTGGACGGTGTTCGCACGTCGAAGCGCTGGGTGGCGCATCCGCTGAGCGCCAGGACTATGGACATCATCAAAACTTTCCTCATGAAGGGTACCTTTGTGGGTGATGTGAATGGGGGCAGAAGCAATGAATGCGTACTTGATCCCAACGTGTACTTCGCTCCTTGCCGTGGCCGACATCGACATTCCCTGAATTGGCACCTTGATGACTTGCCAGCCTGTGGCCTGGCCCAGCAACAAGGACATCGACTCTGCAGATGCAAACTGCCCATCTGCGATGACCGGTTCGGCGCAGCGATCGTGCGCTTTTCCCAAGGTCTGCCTGTAACTGCGGCCTCGTCAGGTGTGACGGCACGTGTTTTTGGACACAAGGCACTGGGGTGCCGCTGTGAATGAAGGCGCCACCGGGCCGCCCTTACAAATGTTCAACCCAGTTGCCTGTTGCAATGCGCCGCGGCGTTGCGCCGGCGCAAGCCGCCCCGCCCCGTGCGGGGCAGGGGCGTAAGCGCCGCAACGGCTTTTCAGGTTCGGCTGGCGCGCTTTTTGGCCGCAGGCTTGCCGCTGCGTGCGAACAACTCGCGTTCGCCGGCCCGGCTCTCGATCTGGCGCGCGATGCTGCCGCAGACCAGGTCGCACAGCGCAAACACCGAGTCGTCCGCGATCCGGTAGTACACGCTGGTGCCGCGGCTCTCGCGCGCCACCAGCCCGCGCTGGGTCAGGAAGGCCAGGTGGCGCGAGATGTTGGCGGAGGTATAGCCGCACAACTCGGCGAGTTCGCCCACGTTGCGCTCGCCGCTGCGCAGCAGGTTGAGGATCTGCAGCCGCGTGGGCTCGGACAGCGCCTGGAAATACGCCGCCACCTGTGCCAGGGCCTCCGGGGACAAACCTTCCATGCTTGAACACCACGCTGTGACCAGGACCCCATGATGCCTCATCGGAGTCCCCTCGTTGATGAGATTGACTACACACGTAGTTGACTATTTAACTATGTAGTTAATAATGCACTTCAAGATGAAGCCAACCCCCTTGTTGCCGGAGAACCGCATGGCACGCGATGCAAGACCATCTCTCCTGGGTGCCGTGCTGCTGGCCGTGGCGCTGGGCGCCCGGGCGGGCGGTCCCACGGCCCTGCAGGATGCCCCGCCGCCCCCGCTGGCCACCGCCCCCGTCACGCGGGGCGGTGCGGCCGAGACCAGTGGCTTCGACGGCGTGGTGCAGGCCGTGCGCCACACGGCCGTGGCGGCCCAGGTGGCCGGTGCCGTGATATCGCTGGACGTGAAGGCCGGCGACATGGTGCGGCCCGGGCAGGTGCTGCTGCGCATCGATGCCCGCGCCGCGGAGCAGACCGCGGTGGCCGGTGCGGCGCAGGTGCAGGCGGCACGGGCCGCGCAGGAGGCCGCCACGCGTGACTTCCAGCGCCAGAAGCAGCTCTTCAGCAAGAACTACATCAGCCAGGCCGCGCTCGACAGTGCCGAGGCCCAGTACAAGGCCACACAGGCCCAGGCGGCGGCGCAACTGGCCAGCGCCGGGGCGGCCCGCACCCAGTCGGGCTTCTATGTGGTGACGGCGCCGTACAAGGGCGTGGTTTCGGAGGTGGCGGTGGTGCTGGGCGACCTGGCCATGCCCGGCCGCGTGCTGCTCACGCTGTACGACCCCGCGGCCCTGCGCGTGAGCGCGGCCGTGCCGCAAGCCGTGGCCGCGCGGATGGTGCCGGGGCAGGCGGTGCAGGCGATGCACGTGGATGTGCCGGGGGCGGCCACCGCACGCATCACACCGGTGAAGACGCAGTGGATGCCCACGGTGGACCCGGCCACGCACACGCTGGAGCTGCGGCTGGATCTGCCGGCCGGCCTGTCAGGCGCGACCCCCGGCATGTTCGCCCGCGCCTGGCTGCCGGTGGCCGGCTACGGGGAGGCGCGGCTCTACGTGCCGGCGCGCGCCGTGGTGCGCCGCGCCGAGCTGACTGCCGTGTACGTGCAGGGCAGCGACGGCCGGCCGCTGCTGCGCCAGGTGCGGCTGGGCCGCGGCCAGGGTGACGAGGTGGAGATGCTGGCCGGCGTGTCGGCCGGCGAGCGCGTGGTGCTCGATCCCCAGGCTGCCGCGCGGCTGCGCTGAAATGTGGACACCCGGCACGAAGTACCGATGCCACCCGCCGAGCGGGTTTTCAGCTGCCTTGGGGCGGCCCGGCGCCGGCTGAAATGTGGACACCCGGCACGGAGTACCGATGCCACCCGCCGAGCGGGTTTTCAGCCGCCTTGGGGCGGCCCGGCGCCGGCTGAAAGGACCCCCATGAAACCCACCCTCGGCATGTCAGGCCGCATCGCGGCGTTTTTCCAGACCGCGCAGATCACGCCGCTGCTGGCGCTGGTGGCGCTGCTGCTGGGCGCCTTCGCGGTGATGGTCACGCCGCGCGAAGAGGAGCCGCAGATCAACGTGACCCTGGCCAACGTGCTGATCCCGTTCCCCGGCGCCGCGGTGCTGGACGTGGAGCAGATGGTGGCCACGCCGGCCGAGCAGGTGCTGTCGCAGATCGCCGGCGTCGAGCACGTGATGTCGGTTTCGCGCCCCGGGCTGGCCGTGGTCACCGTGCAGTTCAAGGTGGGCGTGCCGCGTACGGAGGCGCTGGTGCGCCTGTACGACACCGTCAATGCCAACGCCGACTGGCTGCCCGCCGGGCTGGGTGTGGGCGAGCCCCTCATCAAGCCGCGCGGCATTGACGACGTGCCCATCGTCACGCTGACGCTGTTTACGCGCGACGAAGCGAGCGGCGCCTTCGACCTGGAGCGCGTGGCGCACAGTGTGGAGGCCGACCTCAAGCGCGTGCCCGGCACCCGCGAGGTCACCACCCTCGGCGGCCCGGGCCGCGCCGTGCGGGTGGAGATCGACCCGGCCCGCCTGGCCGGTGCCGGTGTCACGGTGGCCGACCTGCGCGCCGCGCTGCAATCGGCCAACCTGGGCATGCCGGTGGGCGAGCTGCTGGGCGGCAACCGCTCGGTGGCGCTGGAGGCCGGGCCGTTTCTGCGCGATGCGCGTGAGATCGGCGAGCTGGTGGTGGGCGTGCACGCCGGCCGGCCGGTGTTCCTGCAGGACGTGGCCAGCGTGCGCGACGGGGCGCCGCCCGCGCGGCGCCATGTGTGGCATGGCATTGCTGGCCCGCAGGGGGGCGAGTTCCCCGCGGTCACCATCGCGGTGACCAAGAAGCCGGGCGAAAACGCCATCACCGTGGCCCATGCGGTGATGCGCCGCATCGAGAGCCTGCGCAACACGGTCATCCCGCAGGGCGTGCAAGTGGCCGAGACTCGCAATTACGGCGCCAGCGCCAACGACAAGGCCAGCAAGCTGATCCAGAAGCTGATGTTCGCCACCGCCTCGGTGGTGGCGCTGGTCTTCATCGCACTGGGCCGGCGCGAGGCCGCCGTCGTCGGGGCCGCGGTGGTGCTCACGCTCACCGTGACCTTGTTCGCCTCGTGGGCCTGGGGCTTTACGCTCAACCGCGTGTCGCTGTTCGCTCTCATCTTCTCCATCGGCATCCTGGTGGACGATGCCATCGTGGTGGTGGAGAACATCCACCGGCACCAGGCGCTTTATCCGGACCAGTCGCTGGTGGAACTGATCCCCGCTGCGGTGGACGAGGTGGGCGGTCCCACCCTCCTGGCCACGTTGACGGTGATCGCCGCCTTGCTGCCCATGGCTTTCGTGTCCGGGCTGATGGGCCCGTATATGAGCCCCATCCCGATCAATGCCAGCATGGGCATGCTGCTGTCGCTGGCCATTGCCTTTGTCGTGACACCGTGGCTGGCGCGGCTGTGGATGACGCACACGCGGGGGGTTCCTCGCGGTGCAGCGCCGGCACCCAAGGGTCTGGCGGCCAGGCTCGGCCCGCTGTTCGAGCGGTTCTTCCGCCCCTTGCTGGACCCCACCCGCGGCGCCCGCAACCGCGCTCTGTTGGGCGCCGGCGTGGCCGCGCTCATTGCCGTGTCGCTGGCGCTGCCGGCGCTGGACTTGGTGGTGCTGAAGATGCTGCCCTTCGACAACAAGTCGGAGTTCCAGGTCATCGTGGACATGCCGGCCGGCACACCGGTGGAGCAGACCGCGGCGGTGCTGCGCGAACTGGGCGCCTTCCTGGGCCGCCAGCCCGAGGTGACGGACTACCAGGCCTATGCCGGCACGGCGGCGCCCATCAACTTCAACGGCCTGGTACGGCAGTACCACCTGCGCGCCGGCGGCGAGGTGGGCGACCTGCAGGTGAACCTGGTGGACAAGCATGCCCGCAGCGAACAAAGCCATGCCATTGCCATGCGGCTGCGCCCTGGCCTGCAGGCCATCGGCCGGCGCTTCGGCGCCAACGTGAAGGTGGTGGAAGTGCCGCCGGGCCCACCGGTGCTCTCGCCCATCGTGGCCGAGGTCTATGGCCCCGAGGCTGAAGGGCGCCGCCAGGTGGCCCAGGCCGTGCGCGCGGTGTTTGAGGCCACGCCCGGCATCGTGGACGTGGACGACAGCAGCATTGCCGCCGCGCCCCGGAAGGTGTTGCTGGTAGACCGCCGCAAGGCCGCCATGCTGGGCGTGCCGCAGGGCGCCATCGTCAGCACGCTGCGTGCCGGCCTGGCCGGCGAGGCGGTGACCTACCTGCACGATGCCAGCAAGTACCCCGCCGCGGCCATCTTGCAACTACCGGCCGAGCGGCAAGGCGAGCTCGACGCCTTGCTGCAACTGGCCGTGCGCGGCGCGGCCGGCCAACTGGTGCCGATCCGCGAGCTGGTGACGGTAAGCGACACCCAGCGCGAGCAGCCCATCCACCACAAGGACCTGCTGCCGGTGAACTACGTGCTGGCCGACATGGCCGGCACGCTGGACAGCCCCTTGTACGGCATGTTCCGCATGCGCGGCGAACTGGCCCGCATGCGGACGCCCAGCGGCGGCACGCTGGGCGAAACCTTCATCAAGCCGCCCGAAGATGCCTGGCGCGACTACGCCATCAAGTGGGACGGCGAGTGGCAGATCACCTACGAGACCTTCCGCGACATGGGCGCCGCCTATGCGGTGGGCCTGATCCTGATCTACCTGCTGGTGGTGGCGCAGTTCGGCTCGTACCTGACCCCGCTCATCATCATGGCGCCGATCCCGCTGACGATCGTGGGCGTGATGCCCGGCCACGCGCTGCTGGGGGCGCAGTACACCGCCACCAGCATGATCGGCATGATCGCGCTGGCCGGGATCATCGTGCGCAACTCCATCCTGCTGGTCGACTTCATCAAGCTGCAGGTGGCGCAAGGCGTGGCGCTGGAAGACGCCGTGGTGCGCTCGGCCGCCACGCGCGCCCCGCCCATCCTGCTGACCGGCCTGGCCGCCATGCTGGGGGCCTTCTTCATTCTTGAAGACCCCATCTTCAATGGGCTGGCCATCAGCCTGATCTTCGGCATTCTGGTCAGCACCGTGCTCACGCTGGTGGTGATCCCGCTGCTGTATTTCGTCGCATACCGACACCCGCCCGGCCGCATGTCCGCGGCGCTTTCATCCACTGCACCCACCCAAGAGGTTCCCATATGACATCCCGGCAGTTCGTCCGCGGCGTGCAGTCCGGCTGCTGAACCACCACCACAAGGGGGAGACAACCCATGGCACACATCATCGTCCTGGGCGCCGGCATCGGCGGCATGCCCGCTGCCTATGAACTCAAGGCCAAGCTCGGCCGGGAACACCGCATCACGGTCGTGAACGCGCTGGAGCATTTCCAGTTCGTGCCCTCCAACCCCTGGCTGGCGATGGGCTGGCGCGAACGCTCGCAGATCACCTTGCCCATCCGCCCGGCGCTGGAGTCCAAGGGCATCGGGTTCGTTGCCCAGCCCGTGACCCGCATCGACGCTGAAGGCCACGCGCTGGAGTTGCAGGACGGCAGCCGGCTGGACTATGACTACCTGGTGCTCTCCACCGGTCCCAAGCTCGCCTTCGACGAGGTGCCGGGGGCCGGCCCCACGGGGCATACGCAGTCGATCTGCACCGTGGAGCATGCCGAAGACGCCTGGCTGCAGTACCGGCGCTTCCTGTCCGAGCCCGGCCCCGCCATCATCGGCGCCATGCAGGGGGCGTCGTGCTTTGGGCCGGCCTACGAGTTTGCGTTCATCTTCAACCGCGATCTGCAAAAGCGCCGGCTGCGCGACAAGGTGCCCATGACCTTTGTGACGTCCGAGCCCTATATCGGCCACCTGGGGCTGGGCGGCGTGGGCGACTCCAAGAGCATGCTGGAGAGCGAACTGCGCGGCCACCACATCAGGTGGATCACCAACGCCAAGGTCGCCAAGGTGGAGGCTGCGAAGATGTTCGTGACCGAACTCGACGATCACGGCCAGGTGAAGAAAGAGCATGAACTGCCCTTCCACTACAGCATGATGCTGCCGGCCTTCCGCGGCGTGGACCCGGTGGCTGCGGTGGAGGGCTTGTGCAACCCGCGCGGCTTTGTGCTCATCGACGAGTTTCAGCGCAGCAAGAAGTACCGCCACATCTTTGCGGCCGGCGTGTGCGTGGCCATTGCGCCGGTGGAGGCCACGCCGGTGCCCACCGGCGCCCCCAAGACCGGCTACATGATCGAGACCATGGTCACGGCCCTCGTGCACAACATCGACGCCGATCTGCGCGGCCAGCCCGCCACCGCGCGCGGAAGCTGGAACGCCATCTGCCTGGCCGACATGGGCAGCACCGGCGCCGCCTTCGTGGCCATGCCGCAGATCCCGCCGCGCAACGTGAACTGGTTCAGGAAGGGCAAGTGGGTGCACGTGGCAAAGATCGCCTACGAGAAGTACTTCCTCTACAAGATGAAGACCGGGTCATCGGAGCCGGTGTACGAGAAGTACATGCTCAAGCTGCTGGGCATCACGCGGCTGGCAGGTCACCAGTAGCGCGGCGCGGCGGGCTTCATTCGGCGGTTTCAATCAACAACCCATCGAGGGCATCCTCATGTACGGCTTCACCACCACGCTCACCGGCCTCAGCTTCAACGAGGCCGTGGCCAAGACCATTGATGCTCTGAAGGAAGAGGGCTTCGGCGTGCTGACCGACATCGACGTGCAGCGCACGATGAAAGACAAGCTCGGTGCCGCGATGCGGCCCTACCGCATTCTGGGCGCCTGCAACCCACCGCTGGCGCACCAGGCACTGCAGGCTGAGCCCGACATCGGCTTGCTGCTGCCCTGCAATGTGATCGTGCGCGAAGAGGCGCCGGACCGCGTGGTGGTGGGGTTTCTGAACCCGCAAACCATGGTTGGGCTGGTCGGCAAGCCGCAGATGCAGCCGGTGGCCGACCAGGCCGAGCAGCGCCTGCGGCGGGTCTGCGCGATGCTGGGGGGAACAAGCCCGCCTCTGCGGTCATGACTTGCCGCTTGGCTGAAACGCGCCCGGATAGGTTCGCCCGTACCAGCCCTCCACCTCGGCAGCGTCCAGCGCCATGAAGGCCCGGAAGCCCGGCACCACGGCCAGGCCCAGCGACGCGATGGCGCCCAGCACGCCAAAGGTGGCATGCACCGTGCGCACGGGCCAGTACGTGAGCGCCAGGCCGGCCAGGGCAGGCCCCAGCGTGGCCGCCATCTGCGCGGTCATGATGGTGCCGGCCGCCATGCGTGCCCGAAAGGCCAGCGGCCGTGCCAGCATGCGCTGCGTCATGCCCACCAGCACCACCGCCGAGTTCGCCAGGCCGGCCACCGCAAAGGCCGCCACCAGCACGCCGGGGTGCTCGCTCAAGCCGGCCACGCCCAACGCGCAGCCCTGCAGGGCCGCCGCGGTGACGCGGGTGGCAAAGCGGCCCTGGCGCTGCGCCCACCAGGCGGAGAAGCCCAGTGCCCCCACCAGCATGCCCAGGGACAACGCCGCCTCGCAAAAGCCCAGCCACACGGCCGAGAGCCCCAGCGACTGCACCTTCAGCGGCACCAGCAGCGTGAAGGCCGGGAACAGGAACATCCAGGACACGCCGTTCACCAGGATCCAGCCGCGCTCCAGCGGAATGGCCCAGTTGGCCTTCACGCCGGCACGCAGGTCGGCCCACCAGGCGGCGCGCGGCTGGCCGTCAGACGCCGACATGTCCCGGTTGGGCAGGCGCGATGCCAGTACGGCGGCGGCAATGAGCAGCAGACCCTGCATCCACAAGGTGAGGGCCGTGCCCACGGCGGCCAGCGCCACGCCGCCCAGGGCCGGGCCGATCATGCGGCCCAGCGACTGGGCGCTCTGCTGCGCGCCCAGGGCCTGCGACAGGCGGGCGGCAGGGACCAGCTCGGCGCTCAGGCTGGCCGAGGTGGGCAGGATCACCGCCATGGCCAGCACCGGCACCATCTGCAGGGCGATGAGCGTGCCCAGGTGGTAGTGGCCAAAGCTGGCCACGCCGGCAATGGCCGCGGTGGCGAGTGCAAATGCCGCCAGCCCGGTGGCGATGAGGCGGCGCTTGGCATGCCGGTCCCCCAGCGGCGAGAGCAGCGGCATGCCGATGAAGGAGATGGCGGACAGCGCCGTGCCATAGATGGCCAGGTCCGCGGCGCCGCCTTCCTGCGCGATCCACCAGGGCAGGACCACCTGCCCCACCATCAGGGACAGCAGCATCAGCGTGTCGCTCCACAGCAGCCAGCGAAACGAAGGCCCCAGGGCCTGGCTGCGGGATAGGAGGCTGGTGAGCATCGGGCCATCGTAGCAACCGATGCGGTGCCGGCGTGTGTCGATGCATTGCCGTACGAGCTATGGAAACAACCGTCAAGGACCCATCAAGGGCCCATCAGCGCAGGCAGCCGCGCCGCCAGCGCGTCGATGGCCACGCGCACGCGCAGCGGCACCTGCGGGGCCTTGGGCCACAAGGCATGGGTGTCGAAGGTCATGGCCGGCACGTGGGCCAGCACGTGCTGGAGTTCGCCGCGTTTCACACGCTCGGCCACCAGCCAGCACGGCAGCCACGCCAGGCCCATGCCGGCCGTGGCCGCGTCGGCAATGGCCTCCAGGTCGTCCAGTTGCACGCGGCTGCGGGGGCGCAGTTCACGCATCGCGCCGGACCCATCGGGAAACAGCCAGCTGCGCAGGCGCCCATTCGTGGCGTAGACCACCGCCTCGTGCTGCTCAAGCTCGGCCAGGGCCTGCGGCGGCGCCTGCCGCGCCAGGTAGCCAGGGGCGGCGCATACGGTCATGCGCTGGCCGCCCAGCCGGCGTGCCACCAGCTCGGTGGAGTCGGGCAGGGTGTCGTTGCGCACGCTCAGGTCGTAGCCTTCGCCCACCAGGTCCACCGGGCGGTCGCTGAAGTTCAGCGCCAGCTCCAGCTTCGGATGGGCCCGCGCCAGGTCCATCAGGATGGGGGCCACGCAGCGGCGGCCAAACAGCACGGGCAGCGAGATGCGCAGCTTGCCGGCCGGCTCTGTGCGGCCGGCATCGAAGGCATCGTGCGCGGCTTCCAGCTCGGCCAGTGCCCGCACGCAGCGCTCGTAGAAAGCCTGGCCATCGTCCGTGAGGCTCAGGCTGCGCGTGGTGCGGTGGCACAGCCGCACGTTCAGCCGCGCCTCCAGCCGTGCAATCGATTTGCCGACGGCCGAGCGCGTGAGGTTGAGCCGCTCACCCGCCGCGGCAAAGCCGCCCGCATCCACCGCCGTGACGAAAGCCAGCACGCCACTCAACCGGTCCACCACGGATGCCCTTCTTTGCCGCCGACATTGGCGACTTGGAGGATACGGCAGAGGGAAAAACTGCCGCCACTGGAGAGTTTTGTGGTCCGTAGCATGAAGGGACTTCTTTCACCCGAACCCTTCAAGGACGACTTCATGCCTGAACTCATGACCCGCTGGCAACTCGACCAGCCCGGGCGCCAGCACCTGGAACGGGTGCGCGTGCAGCGGCCCCAGCCGGGACCTGGACAACTGCTCATCCAGGTGGCCGCCGTGTCGCTGAACTACCGCGACCTGCTGCTCATCGACCAGGGCCTGGGCTACGAGGGCGAAGCGGGCGCCCCATTCACCCCGGCCTCGGACCTGGCCGGCACCGTGGCGGCCTGCGGCCCGGGCGTGACCCGCTTCGTGGCGGGCGATGCAGTGATCTCGACCTTCATCCCCGGCTGGATCGACGGCCCGGGCCTGGGCACGGCGCGCGCGCCCAATGCCGACGTGCTGGGCAACGGCCGGTTCACCGGTGCGCTGGCCCCCTACGTGTTGCTGGACCAGCACTGGGCCGTGTCCGCACCGGCCCGACTGAGCCCGGCGCAAGCCAGCACCTTGCCCGTGGCAGGGCTCACCGCATGGACCGCGCTGGTGGAACTGGGCCGCGTGCGCCCCGGTGACCGGGTCCTTGTGCAAGGCACCGGTGGCGTGGCGCTGTTCGGCCTGCAGATCGCCGCGGCGCAGGGCGCGGAGGTGATCGTGGTTTCGGGCGATGATGCCAAGCTCCAGCGTGCCCAGGCGCTGGGCGCCCGCCATGGCATCAACCGCCGCACCACCGACTGGGTGCAGGCCGTATACAACTTGACGCAGAACCACGGCGCCGACCACATCCTGGAGATCGTGGGCGGCCCGCACCTGGGCCGCTCGCTCGAAGCCGCCGCGGTGGGCGGGCGCATCTCGCTGATCGGCGTGCTGGAAGGTTTTGAACTCAGCGGCGGTTTCGGTCCCTTCGCGCGCAAGAACGTCTCGGTGCAAGGTGTGCAGGTGGGCCATCGCCGCGGCCTGGAGGCGCTGGTGCGCGCCGTGGACAGCACGGGCCTGCAGCCGGTGGTGGATGGCGAGTACGCATTCGAAGACCTACCGGCCGCGCTGGCGCACATGGAGCGTGGTCCATTTGGCAAGGTGGTGGTGCGAGCCTGAGGTGCCGCGGGTCGCCTGCGCTACGATGCGTGCGGCCGCGCCCCATGCGCGGCACGTCGCTCGGACGGTTCCGGGCGCCTACGTGAAAGACTTCCCGCCATGTCTGCATCCCAGACTCAGCGCCGCTTTGCGCGCATCGATCGTCTCCCCCCCTACGTCTTCAACATCACGGCCGAACTGCGGCTGGCCGCGCGCCGGCGTGGCGAAGACATCATCGACATGAGCATGGGCAACCCCGATGGCGCCACGCCGGCGCACATCGTGGCCAAGCTCACCGAAGTGGCCCAGCGGCCCGACACCCACGGCTACTCCGCCTCCAAGGGCATCCCGCGGCTGCGGCGGGCCATCTCGCACTGGTACCGCGACCGCTACCAGGTCGAGATCGACCCCGACCGCGAGGCCATCGTCACCATCGGCTCCAAGGAGGGCCTGGCGCACCTGATGCTGGCCACCCTGGACCGCGGCGACACGGTGGTGGTGCCGGACCCAAGCTACCCCATCCACATCTATGGCGCCGTCATCGCGGGGGCGGACATCCGCTCCGTGCCCCTGATCCCGGGCGTGGACTTCTTTGCGGAGCTGGAAAAGGCCATCCGCGGCAGCTACCCCAAGCCCAAGATGATGGTGCTGGGCTTTCCCTCCAACCCCACGGCGCAGTGCGTGGAGCTTGATTTCTTCGAGCGCGTGGTGGCCCTGGCGCGCAAGCACGAGATCCTGGTGGTGCACGACCTGGCCTATGCCGACATCGTGTTCGACGGCTGGAAGGCGCCGTCCATCATGCAGGTGAAGGGCGCCAAGGACGTGGCGGTGGAGTTCTTCACCTTGTCGAAGAGCTACAACATGGCCGGTTGGCGCGTGGGCTTCATGGTGGGCAATGCCGACCTGGTGGCCGCACTGGCGCGCATCAAGAGCTACCACGACTACGGCAGCTTCACGCCCGTGCAGGTGGCCGCCATTGCGGCGCTGGAGGGTGACCAGCGCTGCGTCACCGACATCGTGGCCACCTACCAGCGCCGGCGCGACGTGCTGGTGAAGGGCCTGCGCGAAGCCGGCTGGGGCGTGGAGCTGCCCAAGGCCTCGATGTACGTCTGGGCGCGCATCCCGGAGGCCCGCCGCGCCGGGGGCTCGCTGGAGTTTGCCAAGCAGATGCTGGCCAAGGCCAAGGTTTCCGTGTCGCCGGGCATCGGCTTTGGCGACCATGGGGATGATTACGTGCGCTTTGCCTTGATCGAGAACGAATCACGCATCCGGCAGGCGGTGCGGGGGATCAAGGCGATGTTCCGGGCCGAGGGCTTGGGGCAGGGGACGGGCTGATCGGGTCTCAATACGCGCATACTCCGCCTTCACAACCATCGAAAGCCAAAATGTCCAATTCCATCGCTGCACACCGGCACCGCACCAAGCTTCATGTCCTGCGTGACCGTCTGAAGCGGGCTGTGCGCGCCAAGCGGCGTGGGGTGGTCGGTGCTGCGGAACGGGTCACCGCCCACTTGGCCAAGCGGGCGGCGTACCGCGCCGCCAACCCGTAGCAGCCCTCCCGCTACGGCTGGAAACGGCCAATGCCGGCCCATCCGGCATTGGCCCCTGCGCGTGACGACACTCGCCGCAGCATCAACTGCGAGGCGATGTTCCTGCTGTACCACCCTCGTTCGCGCTGAGCTTGTCTCGAAGCCCTTGTGCAGAACGCGCCGGGCTGCCCGGGGTCCCTGGCGCGTGCCTCAGCGGCATTCGAAACTGGCGGCGTCCTCGATGCTGCCGCTGCCCTTGTAGCGCGCCACCTTGGGATATGCGCACAGCGGCCGCCCGCGGGCCGTGGACCAACCCGCGGGCAGTTCAGCGTTGGCGCCGCCGGCGTTGCCGGTGCCGCGCACGCTGGCCACCACGGTGTCTGGCGCCTGGCCTTGTTCCACCCACTTCACCAGCGCGTCGACGAGGTTGAACTGGTCGGCCGCGGGGCCACCGCTGCAGTGGTTCATGCCGGGCACCAGGTACAGGCGGGCAAAGTTGCTGGCGTCGCCGCCGTTGGCCGTGCGCACCGTGTCGTACCACCGTGCCGTGTCGTCGGGTGAGAACACACCGTCGCTGAGGCCGTGATAGACGATCATCTTCGCCCCCCGCTGCTTGAGCGTGGACAGGTCGCTCGGGTTGGGCGGTGTCATGAACGACAGCGACGACTCGGTGTAGGTGCCGTCGGTGGCGCTGATGCGCGGCGCGTCGGTGTCGAAGTTGAAAGCCAGTGCGTAGGCCTTGGTGTCGGCCAGGATGGTGGTGGGCGCCGGCGGCGTGCTGAAGATGAAGCCCACCGCCACCGGGTCGCGCTGGTTGCCTATGGAGGACACGAACTTCCAGCTCGCCCAGTTGGCACTGTTGATGCCGGCGTCATACGGGAAGCCGGTGTACAGCGCCGTGCCAGCGGTGTTCTTCAGGCCGCCGAAGATGTTGGCCACGCTGGTCTTCTGCCCGGCGGTGAGGCAGGTGCCGTCGCGGCCCGCGGCGCCGCAGGTGGGCACGTCGCGCGCCAGGTTGAAGGCACCGCGGCAGGCAGCCACGTCGTTCACCAGGCCGTCGGCGGCGCCGTCGAGCGAATCGCACTGCTGCACCACCTTGGCGGCGAGCAGGTTGCGCTCGGCCAAGGTCAGGCTGGTGGCCAGGTCGGTGCTGGTGGCGTGCGGGTTCAGCTGCTGGGCCGCATACAGCTGCGCCACCGCGGCTTTGGGCAGGTTGAAGCCGGGGTTGCCGGCCAGGATGCCGTCGTACTGGTCGGCATAGCGCGAGGCGCCCACCATGGCGTGGCGGCCGCCGTTGGAGCAGCCCACCAGGTACGAGCGGTCGGGGCCCTTGCCGTAGGCGGTGCTGATCACCGCCTTGGCCATGGGCGTGACCTTGCCCACCGCCTGGTAGCCGTAGTCCAGCCGCGCCTGCGGGTCCAGGCCGAACAGCGGGTTCTGGGTGCCGTTGTGGCCCGCGTCGGTGCTGATGACGGCGAAGCCCATGTGCAGGCCATTGGTCAGCGGCCCGCCACCGCCGATGCCGCCCGAGGCGGTGCCCACGTTGCCGTCGGTGCCGCCGTTGACCTGGTGGAAGAAGCGGCCGTTCCAGGCCTTGGGCAGGCGCATCTGAAAACCGATGGCATAGGTCTGGCCATCGACGGTGCTGGTGCGCTGGTGCATCTGGCCGGTGACGAGGCAGTGCTCGGCGATGGGCTGGCCGGCCACCATGAGCGTGCCGGCGGGCACGGTGCTGACGGCGCTGAAGGTGGTGTTGGCAAAGTTGAGGCGGGCAAGCAGGGTGTCGCAGGTGGCCAGGGTGGCCGGCGTGGCGGCGCTCAGTTGCGGCAGTGCTGCATCGTCGTCGTCACCGTGGCAGGCCTGCAGCAAGGTGAGTGCGAACAGGGGCAGCAGCACGGTGTTGCGCATCGCATGCAAGGGCAAAGGGTTCATCGATGTCTCCTCCAGGTGGGTATGGAAAATTAGTTCATTTAAATAACTATATAAATCGAATCATCCAATGGAATTGTTGCTTGATCATCATGGAATTTACCAATAGAAATATTCCAAAACGTCAAGGGTAAGCCCGTGATCTGCAATGGATCGTGTAGTTCAAAATTTGAATCAAATGAGGACTACCGACGTGACAACACCGTTCTCACCTGCCGTGCTTGCGATCGCTCCCGCGCTCATTGCCGCCCTGATTGCCGCCCTCATGGCGCCGCCGGCCCAAGCGCGAGTGACCCGCATCGTCATCGATGAAGTCATCCCGCTGGCCGAGGCCGAGTCGGGCGGTGTTGCCACGGAGCAGCTCGCCGGCCGCGCCTTCGGCGAGTTGGGCGCGACAGCCCCCGCCAATGCGCTCATCAACGACCTCCTGCTCGCCCGCGGTCCCGATGGCAAGGTGCGTTACGTCGCCACCTTCGTCATCACACGGCCCAAGGACCCGGCGCGCACCAGCGGGCTGATGTGGCACGAGGTGCCCAACCGCGGCCTGCGCCGGCCCCACGTCGTGGCTGAGCGCGCCAACGGCGACATCGACCTCACCAGTGCGTGGCAAGGCGACAACGCCGGCGCCACCGCCGTGCGGGCCACCGCCGCCGTCGACCGGCCGCACTTTCTGAAGCTGCCGATCGCCCGCCACGCGGATGGCTCGGCCGTCACCGGCCAGGTCTTCGGCCGCATCGTCAACCGCAGCGGCGCCGGCTCGCAGCCACTCATCGTGCAGACCCACCCCGTGCCCTACAAGCCGGTGAGCCTGGACACGAGGCAATCGCAGCTCGTCTCGCGCGTGGCCGAGTCGACGCGCGGCGAGGTCATCGGCGAAACCGTCATTCCGGCTGCCGACTGGGCCTGGGCCGCCTGCGATGCGAACCACCCATTCCCCGGCACACCAGACCCGAGCCAGATCTGCCTGAAGGCGGGCTTCGACGCGAGCAAGCTCTACCAGGTGGTCTACCGCTCCGAAGAGGCCTACGTGCTGGGCATCGGCTTGGCCGCGTGGCGTGACGTGGGCATGTTCTTCAAGACGGCCAAGGCCGACGACGCGGGCACATTGAACCCGGTGGCCGGCCTTGTCACGCACAGCATTGCGCGCGGTGTCTCGCAGTCGGGCAACTTCCTGCGCGGCTGGCTGCACCTGGGCTTCAACCAGGACGAGGCGGGCAAAGGGGGCAAGGAGGGCAGGCAGGTGCACGACGGCCTGTGGCCCATCATCGCGGGCCGGCGCATTGCGCTCAACTTCCGCTGGGCGCAGCCCGATGGTGTGCTTGAGCTCTACCAGGCCGGCAGCGAGGGGCCGCAGTGGTGGCTGCCGCAGCCCGACCCCGTGCGCGGTGGCCCCAGCGTGGGCCTGCTCGACCGTTGCACCGCCAGCCGCACCTGCCCGAAGATCATGGAGCACTTCGGCTCATCCGAAGTGTGGGCGCTCAAGCTCACACCCGAGTGGATCGGCACCGACGCCAGGGCCGACCTGCCGCTACCGGCCAACGTACGCCGCTACTACATCGCCAGCAGCAACCATGGCGGTGGTGCCGGCGGTTTTGACACCAGCCTGCCGGGCGCCGGGCTGCCCACAACCGGGGCCACCTGCCCGGGCAACAACTATGGCACCGGGGTGCTGCCCGCCAACCCCGTGCCGCACACGGAGACGGTGAATGCGCTGCGCGTGCACTTTCGCAATTGGGTGATGCGCGGCATCGAGCCGCCGCCCAGCCAGTGGCCGCGCCTGGCCGATGGCACGCTGGCGCCGGCGCACAAGCTTGCGATCGGCTTCCCGACGCTGCCGCAGTTGCGGCCCACGGTGCCCGAACTCGATTTCATCAATCCCGTGCTCGACTACGACTGGGGCCCCGGCTTCAATGCGGCAGACGGGTCCGGCGTGGCCGGCCACGCCCCGCCATCCATCCGGCAGGTATTGCCCATGCATGCGCCCAAAGTCGACGCCGATGGCAACGAACTCGGCGGCGTGCCGGTGGTGCTGCTCGACGCGCCGCTGGGTACCTACCTGGGCTGGAACATCACGGCCGGCGGCGCCCGGCCGTTCCATCAAGGCCAGATCTGCAACTACGTGGGCGGCATGATCCCCTTTGCGCGCACAGCAGCAGAACGCAGGGCAAACGGCGACCCGCGCCACTCGCTTGAAGAGCGCTACGGCAGCCATGACGGTTATGTTGCCGCCGTGCGCAAGGCGGCCGACCGTGCCATGTCGGCCGGCTTTCTGCTGAAGGAAGATGCCGACTGGCTTATCGGCCAGGCAGAGGCGAGCAAGGTGCTGCGCTGAGGCGCCGCCGCAACTGCGCTCCGGTTCGGCCTAGACGACGACTGCACTCCAATCGATCCGGTGACGCTGCTCAGTGCCCAGCGTCCTCTCCGGGCTCATGAAGGTCTTCGTTGCAATCGGCATCATCAGTCGCATCAGGGTTCTGGCGACCGGCCCGAGGGTCTTGCTGTGGTTGGTCTTGGCGGCTCGCGCGGCCACTTGTTCGACGCGGGAACGGCGCAGGCGTTCATAGGCGACGAAGGCGCCAGCCACATCGGGAATGTCACGCAGGCACCGCGCCAGTTCGACCGCGCTCTCGATGGCCAACGAAGCTCCCTGACCGGAGCTGGACGATGGTGCGTGGGCCGAGTCGCCAACCAGCACCATTCGACCCCGGTGCCAGCAAGGCAAACTCGGCATGAGCTCCATGGATCCCAGCACCAACAGTCGGTCGGCCGCCGTATGCTGCAGCAGGGTCCGGGCGGGCTCGTCCTGCATGTAAGCGGCGCGCAGCCGCCGCAACCAGTCGTCCACAGGCACAGCACGGGCTTCGGCAGACGTCATGAACGTGGCCGACGGAAGGTTGCTGAACCACGCAGTGCGGCCGTCGAGCTGCAGCCAATAGCCGAAGAATCCTTTGTCGCCGAACACGAAGTACATCACGTCGGGCCGAGCGTCCACCGCGACATCGGCGACGGCGCCGAAGTTCAGCAGGGGCACTCGCTCCGGCACCGGTGCCCGCGGATCGATGAGGGTGCGAACGACCGAGTGGATGCCGTCCGCGCCGAGCAGGACGTCGCCGCTCGCGGCACTGCCATCGGCAAAGTGGGCCGTGACGCCTGCGGAGGTTTCGTCGGCGCCGACGAACCGCTTGCCGTACTCGAAGCGAACACCCTCCGCGGCCGCCAGGCCGCGCAGCGCGCGGGCGAACTCGGAGCGGCTGACCGCCCAACTCGGCGGCAGACCGGCGAGCCCGGGAAACTCGCCGAGTTTCCTGCCGCGGCCGTCGGCAATGACCATCGATCGTATCGGCTGCCCGAGCTTCTGCAAAACTCCCTCGGCGCCAAGGATCCGCAAGGCGGCCAGGCCGTTGGGAGCGATCGCGAGCATGGCGCCGGCGTCGTCGATTGAATCGGGGTAGGCCTCGTGCACCACGCTGTCGATGCCGGCGCGTCGCAGCGCGAGCGCGGCCACCGGACCGGCAATGCCGCCGCCGACAATCAGAGCCTTGCGGGTCTGCATCCTTGCATGACAATAATTCATGATTCCAAAGTAACTTAGCAACTAAGAGATATGGACTCTAAGACATCAAAGACGCGCCTGTCAACCACGCGGGTGAGGAAATCGGCCGTCATACAAGAACTGGGCCTGGAGATCCGGCGCATGACCGCGCAAGGCGTCTTGCTGAGCGCGGCGGTGGCCGAACGGGTGGGGCTTTCGAGCTCGGATCTCGAGTGCCTGGACTTCATCGTGATGGCAGGTGCCGAGGCGCTCACCGCCGGCCAGCTCGCCGCGGCCACGGGGTTGACCTCAGGAGCCATCACAGGGCTCGTGGACCGTCTGGAGCGAGCCGGCTTCGTCCAGCGTGAGGCGGATCGGTCCGATCGCCGCAAGGTGCGCGTGGTCCCGGTGCACGCCGCGATCGCGCGTCTGGGCGACTACTACACGCCGCTGGCGCAACGCACTGAGGCCCTGTGGGCCCGATACACCGAGGAAGAGTTGCGAACGATCCTCGACTTCACCCGGCGCAGCGTCGCGGTCGCCGCCGAGGAGGCGGCGAGGATCCGAGCCCTTCCGGCGCAGAGAAAGGTGGGCTAGCGCTTGCGCGCTCGACCCGGAGACGTGGCCGCCAAGGTGCCGGCCGACAAGCTCAGCTTCGCTGATGTGCCTGACCAGACGATCCACAACATGCACGCGCGTAGACGCTTCTGCAATCGCCGCTACGCCGCCCACCCGCAACACGCCGTCCACCTCGGCGGCTACAGATTACCAATGCCGCACAAGACAAACCAATCGATACAGCCGTCGGGCAATGGCCCCGTCGATACTGCACACGGCCGTATCCGAAACGACGTTTCGCAATGAATTGAACAACGGCAATTTGCAAGGGGATCTGATGACTTTGTTGTTGAGAGACGGGCGTCCGTGGACCGCAGGCGCATGGGCTACCACGCTGCTCGGGGTTGCCATGCTGGCAGGCTGCGGTGGTACGCAGAGCGACACGAGTGACAGCACGCAGCCGGGTGTCACGGCACAGGCCCAGGCGGCGGGCGGCACGGTGAGCGGCATGTCGGACACCTGGGTGTTGCTCAACGACATCAAGTACAACAAGACGTCAGCCCAGGTGCTGGACGACGATGGCCTGCCCGTCAGCGCCAGCGCGCTGCAGCTCGGCATGCAGATCGATGTGCAAGCCGCGCAGGTGGACACCGTGCGTGCCGTGGCGAGCGCCACCAACATTGCGTTCGGTGCCTCGGTGGAAGGGCTCGTGGACAGCGTGGATGCGGCGGCCGGGCAGTTGGTGGTGCTGGGCCAGACCTTCCAGGTGAGCGATGGCACGGTGTTCGCCAATGGCCTGGCCAACGGGCTGGCTGATGTGGCGGCAGGCAACTTTGCCAAGGTGCAAGGCGTGCTGGACGCCAAGACGGGCCTCACGGCTGCCAGCCGCGTGGAGGTGAAGAAGTCGGTGCGCCAGTTGCGCCTGCGCGGTGTGACCAGTGAACTGGACGCTGCCGCCAAGACCGTGAAGATCGGCGGCCAGGTGGTCAACTTTGCCAGCGCCAAGGTGGGGATCAGCCTGGCCGATGGGCAGGTGGTCCGCAGCCTGCTGGAGACCGAGAAGGTCAATGGCCAGTTGGTCGCCAAGCAGATCGGCGCGGACCGGCGCTTCGTGGCCGATGGCGAGGCGGTGGATGTCAGCGCGTCCGTGGACGAGGTGACCTCGGCCACCTCCTTCAAGGTTCTTGGCCTGGCGGTCGATGCGAGCAATGCCACCCTCACCAACGGCGCCGCGCTCAAGGTGGGTGCCCGTGCTGAAGTGAAAGGCGCGCTGAGCGGCGGCAAGCTGGTGGCGACCAGCGTCAATGTCAAGCAGAGCGGCAAGGCCAACGCGGCAGAACTGCAAGGTGCCTTGGCGGCGCTGAACGCGGCAAAGCGCACCTTCACGCTGAAGGACGTGGCCGTGAGCTTCAGCGACAAGACCACGTTCGTCGGTGGCACTGCGGCCGACCTGGCCAACGGGGTGAACGTCAATGCCAAGGGCAAGCTGGCTTCGAGCGGCACGCAATTGAAGGCTGAGACGATCGAGATCGTCGCCAACTGAGAGGCCGCACGTCAGTTCGCGCTTGCCGGGCCTGGAGAGGGCGCCTTCGCCAGGCGCCCAACCGGCCACGCCGCGGGCTTGCTGCCCAGCACACGCCAGCGCCAGGCCGCCAGGGCCATCCACAGCGGCAGCACCAGCAGTGCCAGCGAGCCTGCCCCCAGGCCGGACCCTGCCACCCAGGCGTACGCGGCAACGTTGACGCCCGCGACGACCGGCAGCATGGCCGGGGAGAAGATGCCCTGCGGTGCGCTCATGCGCGACCAGTCGCGCCATAGCATCAACACGGCCAGCGGGCTCAGGACCAGGCTGGCCTGTGCCACCTGGCTTTCCTGGCCGCCTGTGCCCTGCAGGCCCTGCAGTGCCAGCAGCAGGCCCAAGAAGAACGCGGCCGTCAGCGCCTGCAATCCCGACAGCCGCAAGGCCAGCCAGCGATTGAGGGCTCCGCCCTGCGGTGCGCCCGGCAACAGGCGTAGCAGCGTCTGCTCGCGCCGAGTGACCCACAGGATGGCGGGCCACTGCGTGTTGATGGTCAACACGACCACCCCCACTGCAAAGTTCAGACCCGCATTGATCGATTGCACCAGCGCCCACTGTGGAAAGAGCCATGCAATGAGCGCCGGAACGATCCAGATCAGCGCGACGCTGGCGGCACCGATCAGCACGCCAGGCGCGCTCAGCATCGGCCCCAGGCCCAACGCAAGCCGCTGCCGTAGTGTGCTCGGCCGGCGCAGTGCATGGCGAAGGCTGGTGTCGTAGGCGTAGGCGATGGGCTGGAGCCACCGGGGTGTGCTCTCGCGCCCGGCGAGGCCATGCGCCACGCGGCGTGCCGCGTGTGCCGGGTCACCACTCCACGCGGCGGCGCCCAGAGCGGCCCGCTTGTGCACACGCTCGTGGCGCGCCCCGCCACGCAGCACGCAGGCAGCCACCGCGACCACGAAGCCGGTTGCCAGCAGCGGCACGGCCTGCCAGGCTTGCACCAAGGTTTCGCGCGCGAAAGGTCCAGGCGCCAGCCACGTCAGGGCCACCAGCGGAAACACCAGTACCGGCCAGCGCAACACCATCGTCATGCCGGTGCAGGTGAGCGCCGCGAACGTGATGCCCACCAGGACCGAGCCGCCCGCCATGCCGACGATCCCGGCCGCGCCGGCGCACAAGGCCGCAGCCGTGGCCCACAACGTGTGCCGTAGCCCGCGCACATGGCCGGGCAAGGTGCGTGCGAGTTGCGGGTTGTTCTGCTGCAGCAGGTTGGCCAGCAGCGCTGTCCAGCCATAGACCGCCACCGCAGCCAGCAGCGCGGAGCCGACCAGCGACACGATGCGCAGCGGCGGCACCGCCGCCAGCCACGGCGCCGGCAGCATGCCGACAAGCGCCATGAGCCCGCACAGCATCACCAGCCACCTCAAGCGGTGGTGCCGCGGATACGCCCACCACGCGCCACGCAGCACGGCTGCCACGGTGGTCCAGCACCTGCGACACCAGTTCCTGCAGGAAGTCGCGCCGGCCCGCCGGGTCCAGGCTCGCCACCGGTTCGTCCAGCACCAGCAGATCCGGTTCATGCCCCAGCGCGCGGATGATGGACAGCCGCTGCTGCTGCCCGCCCGACAGCCGGCCGATGGGCCGGTCGGGCTCGATGGCCCAGCGTTGCAGCAGGGCGCTGACCCTGGCCTCGTTCCAGCGCGGGTAGAAGCTGCGGAAGTAGGCCAGCAGTTGGGCCGGGGTCATCCATTCAAACAGGTTGCTGTGCTGGGGCACGTAGCCGATGCGTGCGCGCAGCGCGTCGTCCAGCCCGGCCACCGGGTGGTTGAAGAGCCGCAGGTCGCCCTGTGCGCCGTCGCGCAGGCCGAGCAGTGCTTCCAGCAGCGTGGTCTTGCCGGCTCCATTGCGGCCCAGCAGGCCCACCACCTGGCCGGCGCCCACCTGCCAGGACAGGTCTTGCAGCACGGGCCGGCGGTCGTAGGCCAGGCTCAGGCGGTCGATGGCGACGATGGGGTCTTGCTCCGGAACAGTCATGGGGTTTCCTGAGTTGGCGAAGGGCCGCCCCGAGGCAACTCACCCCCTTGGGGGGCTGAGCGTGGACGAGAAACAGTCCCGGCGGACTGTTTCTCGCCTCGCGAAGGGTCCGGGCTTGCAAGCCCGGACGCGGCCTGCAAGGCGGACGACCCGAAGGGTTGGCCTGGGGGTTTGCCCTTGTGGGCTTGCAGCACGCTCTTGAACAGTGCTACGGCACGTGTGTCGCTCAAGCCCAGTTCGCGCGCCTGCGCCGCAGCGCGTTCCAGCGCGGGGCGCAGCAGCTCGGCGCGGTCGGCCGCAGGGGCTGGGGCGGCGTGGTTGGCCACCACCATCGACAACCCGCGCCGGCGCTCCAGCAGGCCTTCGGATTCCAGCAGCCCCAGGGCCTTGGACGCGGTCATCGGGTTGACGGCCAGCGCCTGGGCCAGGTCGCGCACCGAGGGCATCTCGGTGCCGGGCGCCCACTGCCCGGCGGTGATGCGCCGGCGCGCCTGGTCCACCAGCTGGCGGTAGATCGGCTCGGCGCTGCCGGGCACGATGCTGAAGAGGGCGGTCAGCTCATTCATGTGTATTGGTACTGCAATACACGTGGACAGCCCTGCGCAAGCGCGGCGGCCCTGTACGCAGCCGCCACCGTCCTGGATGCATGCCCTCTGGTTTCGGGGGGCATCCAAAAACCGTGCATCCAGCACACCTCTCTGCCGCGTAAAGGCCCAAGTCCAAGAGGTTGAGCCGCCATCGGCCCGCGGCAATCGCTGCCGAT